>OGDS01000231.1_pt1 | contig 61894 bp, 56 predicted proteins | sample 1570351 | NCBI WGS metagenome assembly OGDS01 (sample SAMEA2581974, study PRJEB24529) | metagenome | biome: Human gut stool | place: China | collected 2011
GGCTGGCAACGTAAAGCTGCTTAGCCATTATCTCAAATTTTAACGAACTATTGATGATAAAATTGTGAATAATATTCCAAAGGGCTTGTGCATTGTTAAGTCTTTTCATGTTTTCTGCGGCTTCGTGTGCATCGTGTCTTTCAGGGTAAATATACGACAGGATATTTTCGAGCATGTCGACTATTTTCCATGTCTCTTTCTTTTTGATATATTTATATGCATCAATGCCGTTTGCCTTTATGAATATCATTGCCACGATGCCCCAATAAACATCGCGCTCATCGTTCTTAAGGTCGATGAGCACAGGCATGATCTCGTCTTTGAACTTATGCGAAAAGTTGTCGTATTCGTTGCACGTTAAAGATATTATCAGATTTTTTATCCATTCAGGATTTCGTGTGTTCATCTCTGATATAAGTTTGTCGTAAAAGAATTTCACGCCGTAGAATATCCGTGCAATTTTGTAAAGATGTTCTTCATAAAGTCCGAATCTGTTACATATCTGTTCGGTGATTTTGTTTATGGTGTCGTCCTTAACCTTCCCTTCCGACAGCCTGTAAATAACCATCTTGCCATTATATCCTAATTCTTTTGCCAGTGCAGAGTGTGACGGTGCAAAGGCTTGGTTTTCAATCAGACATTGCAATATCTCCAGTTTCTCGTTCATCTTGTATCAGTTTATGCAGTTTTTGGTACTATTTCAATTCCGCCTTTCAAATGTAGTTTTTTCTTTCTGTTTTAAAGAATGATTATCCGTATTTTTGTGAAAAAATAAATGAAGCAATACAAATTTTCATATAAAAGAGCGTCATGTTCGGGCAAAAAACGTATCTTTGCAATATCCGGCGGGAGAAATCGCCGGATTAATAAGGAAAGCGTTGATGCTTTCATCCGAAAGAACGAAATCGCCAAAATAAATACCAGAAGGATGAAGGGACATGGCGCTCATCCGTTTTTGTATATGTCGTTACGGCTATTGCCGTATTTACATATCAGAACGGCGTGGGAGTATTGTTTCTGTTCATTTCTGGTTAGGCGTTTGGCGATGCCTGTTTCTTGGTGAATGGCGAGCAAGTCCTCACGCCTTTTCCGTAATGTTAAATCTAATGCCGACTTCGTGGACTTATAGGTGTGTAAGAAGATAAATTAAAGAAGAAAATAATGAATGATAATGAAAATGAGATGATCCCATTGGGGACGAATGAGGAAGAAATGATAAACTTCAATGATCTGGAGAAAAAATTGGAAGAAGAATTAAATAATCATATGGAAGACCTCAAAATCTTGCAAGATGATTATGATAAAATAGAAAATCCAGATTCCATAGGTGAAGTTGTAGGGAATGTAGTATGGGAGCAGTTCATTAATCAAATTGGAACTTATGCTGGAGAAGATTTTAAAAAAGAAAATGGTGGACTTCCATTAAATTTAACTAATGATGCCCATATTCAAACACCTGAAAATTTTGCGAAAGGTAAATTAGCGATCCATAACCATTATAGTGCAGACAAGTTAGTAGAAAATTATGATAGATATAAAAATACGCCACATAAAGAATACCGAAAAAAGTATGTAGATCCAGGAATGGATAAAAATTTGCAACGGGCAGGAGATTTGAAGTCACAAGGAATTGATTTTGTTAAAGATATATATACAGGTCGACTTATTCCGACAGAAACTAAATTGGAAGGTGGAGGAAATAACCCTAAAGCAGCTCAAAGAGAGCATGTGATTTCGTCTGCGAAAATCTATGAAAATCCATCCCTTCAAATGGCAAATAGTAATGAAGAATTAGCTGAAGTAACAAATGACCCTGAAAATTTACAAGGATATACGACTGCAGAAAGAAATATAAGGAAAAGCGATAAATCTTCTAATGAGATGGAAGATAAGGACAAAACTGTACATTGGAAAAAAGCTAATGAAAAGGCTAAAAAGTATATAAAAGGAAAGGAAGAAGAGGGAGAAGAACGACTCTGTAAAGAAGGTCGTCAAACCCAAAAAGAGGAAGCCATGCGTATCGGTGGAAAGGCCCTTCGAGCTGTGTTAATGGGACTTTTGGCAGATCTCGTCAAAGATGTAATACGTGAACTCATTATATGGTTTCGCTCTGCAGAAAAGAATATTAGAACGTTCTTTGACAGTCTTAAACAATCTATTAAAGATTTCTTTGCTAATTTAAAAAAATATTTAAAGAATTCTTTCAAAACAACCATAGACGTAATTATGACGGCTATATATGGACCGATTGTTAAAACAATAAATAAGGCCATTATTTTTTTTAAGCAAGGATACAAATCCTTTAAGGAAGCTATTAAATATCTGAAGGACCCTGCACATATAGGAGAGCCATTGAGTATTAAATTATTGCAAGTTGGTAAGATTGTAACAGCAGGTGTTGCTGCAGGTGGGGCTATTTTGCTTAGTGAAGTAATAGAAAAAGCACTTGTCAATACTATTCCTGTTTTCGCTTTCGAGATACCAATGTTAGGTAGCTTAGCTAGTATACTTGGTATATTTTTCGGTGCATTGGTAAGTGGGATAATAGGAGCCTTAGTTCTTCGAATGCTTGATAAAGCTATTGCGACGAAACAAAGACAGATTAATAGAGAGCAGAAAATAGATAAAGGAAATAAAATTTTACAAATACTAGATAGGTATGAGGTTGTTGCAAATATAAATACGGAAGAAGTAAAAAATAACTCATATAAAGAAATAACCTCACGTCATGAAGAATATAAAAAGATATTATCACACTCATTGGAAAATATAAAAAAAGACGAGGAGGATAGTCTAAATAAACAAGAAGAAAATAAAAAAGAGTTGGATAATATAAATAACATTTTAAATGATTTCTAAATGGAATATTCTGATATAAAAAAACATAATTTTGAAGAAGCGAAGAATAAAATAAAACGATTCTCGGAAAATCTGCCAAGCAATATTACCTTTGAAAAAGTAGATGAAAATGTTTTGTGGCTATTTGACCATAACGTTACAGGTGAGGAACTGAACCGCTTAATGGAAAAAGTACAAGCTCAATTTATAAATTTGAAAGATAATCAAGTATCTATAATTGGTGAATTTAGAGAAATTTATGAGACATTTGATAAGCTAGATAAAGAATATATCGCAGGTATACTAATTTCGCTTAAAAGAGCTGAAAATGCTGCAGAAAAAGCAAATATAGCGCAAGAAGATATAAAAAAGACTATTGAAGCTTTAGGGAAAACGGTTGCTGTTCTTAAAAAATTTAAAGATAACGTTACAGGTGAATTAGAAAAATTAAAAATAATTGGCCCTGCGCAAATTGAAGCCGTTCAAGAAGTAAGCACTCATATTGGCGAGTTAAAAGAACTTTTGTCGAAACTTAAACATCTAGAAATTTTCACTCAAGAGCTTCAACAATTATATTTAAATATTAAAGACATCTCTATAAAATTAAATATTGATGTAACAGCTCTGATGCAGTATAAAAAGACGCTTGATTCCTATCTACATCTTAGTGATGTTGACACAATGTGGACGGATGTAGAACAAAGCAAGAAAACCATAAAGACTATTTGTACACAATTATCAGATTTTTCTGATGAAGTTCGTGGAAATATTAATGGTATAAAAAGTTCAATTATTGATATACAAGAGCAACAACAAATAAAAAATAAGGAGTTATATGGAAAAATAAAAATTGCATATTATATTGCAGGTGGGGCTTCATTTTTGATTATAGGGCAACTACTGTTGTTGTTACTTAATATTCTTTAAAATGAAATATGCTGATAATTTATTAAAGTGTGCGTCACGCTTAGATTTAGAGGCAAATAGTAACGGCATTTTATTACAATGTGTCGTTGATATTATTGAGAAAAAAGATATAAGAGCTACTATTGAATTATTCAAGTTGATTTCTAAAATTTCAGAAACATCAAATAAAGATATTTTAAAACAAACGATAGAATTAAAAGATGCTCTTGTAAGATATTATGGCTATATAGAGCTTATGAGAATTTGTAAACAACAAGTTCATGTAAGTCCTATTCAAAATATTGAAGGAAAATCTTTAGAAGAACTATTGGATGAGCTTAATAATCTTGTCGGGTTAGAAAATGTAAAGTTAAAAGTTCATGATTTGATAGCATTTCATAAGGTCCAACTATTGAGAAAAAATGTAGGTTTGCCGATACCGCAACATACAATGCATATGGCTTTTGTGGGTAATCCTGGTACAGGAAAAACAACTGTTGCTAGAATTGTCGGTCGTATGTATAAGCAATTAGGACTTCTTTCAAAAGGACATTTTATGGAAGTTTCACGAACGGATTTAATCGCAGGGTATCAAGGTCAAACTGCTCTTAAAGTAAAGAAAGTCATTGAAAAAGCAATCGGCGGTGTCTTATTCATAGATGAAGCTTATAGTATAACAGAAAATGAACATTCAGATTCTTATGGACGTGAATGTTTGACAGAATTGACAAAAGCTCTTGAAGATTATAGAAATGACTTGGTCGTAATTGTTGCTGGATACACAGAACCAATGATAAAGTTCTTTAATTCTAATCCGGGTTTAAAGTCAAGGTTTAATACTTTCATTGAATTCAATGATTATAATACCAATGAACTTTTAGAGATGTTAAAAAAGATCTGTGATAAAGATAATTACATTCTTACTGATGATGTCTTAGATGTTATAAAAAAACAAATAGAAACTATTGTTGTGAGAAATGATAAACAATTTGGAAATGGTCGTTTTATAAGAAATCTTTATGAAGAAATGATTGTGAATCATGCAAAAAGAGTGATAAACATAAATAGTCCTACAAAAAAACAATTACAGACGTTTTTGTGCATCGATATTCCTTTAAATAACTACCATATTAGATCATACAATGATATCAGATAATTATTAAAATAATTGTTTATGAGCAAACTGACAGACCATTTGGCAAATATTTTGCCATCACCATGGAGAGATAAAAAATATGAGAAAGAGCGTGGCAAAGAAATCGCTACCTGTTTCTTGATAAAGAATGCCTTGAAGACAGGAGCATATTTGTCTGAAGAATTAGAATATCAAAGTCAAGATGAGCATATACAGTTCAGGGCAAATAAAGAGCATCCGGTTATATTGGGTGATATGCTCAATAGAATATTTGACATCATGAAAAAAGATCTTCGTGTTATGTATGCTATCTATGTGCGGAGTTGCGGACAGACTGTAGAAGTAATTGATCAACCGGATGGTATTTGGAATTTTGACATGTGCAAGGCTATGGAGAACGATAAACAGCTTGGACGTTTTTGTCGGCAAGTTACTCTCTCGGTTTCTTATGCTCATGGGAATATTGATGATACAATACTTGTTAATTTAAAGATGAATGGGGGAGATGAGCACACACACTTTATCCGTGCTTCAATCATACGGACACTATCTACAGAAGATGGGGATGTCTCTTTCTCTGCTAATCAGAACCAGCCTGAAACATACTCCATTCTGTTTGCATACGACAAGGATTGTCAGCAAAAAAGGAATGCTGATTTCGATAATACTTTGGAAAGAATTGTAGATAAATATGCAAAAGGAAAGGAACTTGACGATGATGAAACGGCTTTGATAGCCAAAATTGCTCCGGAAGCAGGATGGCATTATTCATGGGGACATAAGGCTTTTGATGATAAACGATATTGGGATGCATTGTTGTATTTCGAGACTGCTTTTCATTTGTTGAAAGAACAATGGTATGTTGGTAAACTGTCGGATGAGGGCTTACAGATATTCTATCATTGCTGTTATTTGATAGGTTATTGCTATGCAGAAATGCGGTTGTATCAGAAAGCATATTTTTATCTCGACATTGTTTGGCCGTTGAAGGTTATTACATATTGTGCGGAATACATAAACTGCTTGGTTAATAGTAAAGATGTCCGTGCAAATAACATGATAGAGGAAGAATTAGAACGGTTGGACGCTTTGAAAGACGAAGATTTTACAACGGAAATTTCCGATTATTATCGTTTCCTGCTTCGTAGACAAGCGCATGTTCTTACGGATATGCATCGTTTGGATGAGGCAGAAGAGTTGCTGAAAAAATTATTGGAAACTGATGGTCGTACAGAATTTATCCAAAATGAATTGGATTACATCAAGCAATTACGTGAAGAGTAACAAGGATTGAACGCTCTTTTGAAATTATAAAGTGGCGTTATGACTTGAAGTTTATCAAAATGAGGAAAATATTGACGGATTTCCTGTGGTACGATCTTTTTGGCATATATTTTTCCTGAAATCTTGTGCCAAAAAAGATTGTAATGGAATAACTTTGTCGCAATTTCAATATATATCGCTTATGAAAAATCTCAAGAAAATGGTGGCGGAACTGCTTGAAGAACTGGAGGTTGGGTATGTCATCAATGAAGAGAAAAGCAGTTTTGAGTTTGATCTGCAGGCGGAATATGTCAAGGTGTCGATGTGTCTTGTGTTTCATGAAGCGAACAGGATGCTTTACAACCTGAGCTATCTTACATCCTGCCTGCCAAGAGAAAGTATGATGGACGTGCTCTATAAGATTAATGAGATACACTATATGGCGTTTAATCAGGCACACATGTATCTGTCTGTAGACGACTGCAGGCTTATGGCACAGGCCATGATTAACGTGCCAGAAGACGGACTTAGTCTGGATGTCTTTGCTAATTTCCTGCTGGCTACCTGCAATCTGCTCAACGATAATTATAACGACCTGATGGAGGTGGCCTATGAACGTAAGGTTGAGAGCAAAATGATATATACAAAACTGAATGCTGATGATGACGGTCTGGATATGTGCGTCAACTGAACATCGGTTGAATGTATTAACTTTGTAAGGCGATATATGTGCTATTTGCGGGTTTGCGTGTGATGATGATAAATGCGGTTGATATAAATCTCTTGATTAACTTCGATCCTGCAGAATGTGCCTTTATGGGTGAAGACGCAGAAGGTGATAAAGGTGAAAACAAATTTTATGACAAAATAGACTATGAAATTTAAGAAAATTGATAAGGATGAGCTCGTGGGTAATGTCGTTGTTGGAGGCGTTTTGGCCGGATTGGTATTAAGTATTCCATTTGAAATGTTGGCAAATGGTGTAAAGAAGATTTATAATCGTATACCTGCCGTTGCAAGAAAGCGCGAGAGACTTAATGCCGAGATTCGTAAACTGGAGCAGATTCTCGGGCTTGAAGGCCGTGATGAAACTTGCGTACAGTATGATCCTTATTTCTACAGAAATTTTTCACGCGACAGACTTCATTATTATTATGCGCTGAAGAATAAAGTGGAGAGGGGATATAAAAGTCCGGACATTGTCTTGGCAATGAAAATAAAGAAACCTGAAATAAATTTCCTGAATATGCTGGAATCACCTATTTGTCGTGCCAATTCAGGCCCGAGTAAATATATTGTTTATCTGATGGCAGACAAAGGCATTTATAACATCCCTGACGAAGCTGTGCAAAAGGTGCTGAAAGAAGATTTGGGAATGGAGTTGGTCGATGATGACTTTAAGTCTTTAGGTTTGGCTACATTGTCTGAATGCGGACGCCCCGGAGATTATTTCATTATGTCTGCTCCCGGTGAGTTCCTTTATGAAGATGTTTCATACAAGAATGAGACGATAAAGAAACTGATAGAAGACTTTAGACAGAGAATTCAGAAGTTGTAATGCTCGGCCTTGCTTATGGCATTATGGTACAAGGCACAGTGTTGCCTTTTAGCATGAAGATGCGATCCCTTTCTTGAATATTGTAATGCATGAATATCATATCTTGGAATAAGAATTAAGACACAGTCCAAAATTTTGTGTAAATGTAAACAGGATTCAGTTGTAAGTTACTTCTTATATCTGGATTTTGTTTACATTTACACAAAATATTTTATAGTGTCAAGGTTGACGGCGCTTGTCGCAGATTGTTTATTTGGGAGCAAGCCGGAATCATTACCTTTACATATGTAGAATACACAACAACTTGAACTTTCCTGATATTTTTATCCAAAAGTCGCGTAAAGATGAGATAAGGCTGTGCCGAAACGGGTTATTCTTTTTTCAGTAATTTGTCGATATTTTCTTTTATATCATTAAGAATGGCATGATAATTATTCCAATGAGATTCATCAGATATTGTAGAGTTGGGATGATGTGTCTTGTAAGCTAACTCCACTTCTCTGATTGGCAATTTTGCCACATCATGTACAGATAATGAGGCAAGGGGTGACGGATTGCCATCCACGGTAAAGTTTTCTTGAATATATTTATAATACGTGTTCTCGCCTGGTCCTGTGAAGAAGATCAGTATGTTTGGCTTAAGGATTTCTACTTCTTTAGGAATGACATGGAAATATTTATGTTCAATCTCATGTACTGAAGCATCGACAGGGCCACCTCCCGACTTTGTAACGGCTGACAGTTTGGAGATATTGTTCCAAATCATTGAGATGGTTTTACCTGGATAAGATTTTTCCATCTCTTCCATTAAACATGAGAGAATGCCATTTATGGAGAATTTAAATAATCGGCTTCTTAACTTGTCTTGGTCAAAGTATCCGCCATTCTTGTACGGTACATAATTATCGCCCAAGAATTTTTCATATGTATACATCAGGTCACCCACATCTGGAGTTTTCATGTCTTCATCCCATTTCTCCCACATATAAGGTTCTTGGCCGAAAAACATTATTCTTATGTCCGCATGAGTATACCAAGCTTCGTTTTCCGGTATTTCTTCTAAACACAGTTTATTTTCTTCACGTTTTTTCTCAATGTCCGATATTCGTAATGCAGAAATCAAAAACGGGCATTGCAATTGGTTTCTCAGTCCGTTGGCCTTTAACTGTTTAATTAAGTTTTCCCATTTGCTATTATAAAGCGTGGTTAATTCTTCTGATAACGTATTCATAATCAATAATATTTTTATTAAGGTTTCACCAAAAGTAAGTATTTATTTCTTGATTTACAAGTGTTGTTAAGATTATTTATTATTCATCAGTTTTTTAAAGACGTATCAGGTAATAAAGCCGTTCAAGATTTTAGGTTCGTCCATACTATTCAGCTGCTTTGAAATTATAGACAGGCTTTATCACATTCACAATGTTTACGGTATCTAAACTCGTTAAGTGCGTGCCAGTCGATGTCTTTTATACATACGAACGGCCTCACATATATTCCGCAACCGATGTCAACTCCAACAATATTAGGGATGATCCTATCCCCGAGATTGCCGGTAAAGCCGATTACGCAGCCTGCCCCGGCATGCACATCGGGCATGATGCGAATTTTGCACTTTCTGAAAACATCGATGGACATCAGCTCCTTGATTTGCTCAACGGCGTTGTCTTCAATGTTGTCAGTATAGATTTTTATATTGTAGTTTTCTATGGTTTTCATTTTTTATGAAAGGATACGTATCTTTAATTGTTTTTTCTCGTCTTCAATCAACTGATCCCACAGATGTGAACGCTGCAAAGCGGATGCAGGGATATAGTCCTGATATTTTTCAAGGAATTCCATGCTATACAATTTGTCCCGATTATAGCAGTCTATGATTTCGCTCCAATCCCAATACTCGGCAAAATGTTCCAAGAGTGCGGGAGTAAGTTCGATATTGGAGTTTCCCGATAATTCATGCCAGTTCCAATATTCCTTGTATTTCTCCAGATTTTCCGCCGTAAACAAATGCTTATTGTCAGAACCGGAAAGTTCCTCCCAATCAACTTTGTTTTTGAACTTCTCTATCATGGATGTGGTCCAAAGGATGTTTCTATTGCTAGAAATTTCTTTCCACGATACCTTGTCCTTGTATTTTTCCAACATTTGCTCATTCCACGCAAACTCGCTTGATAGTTCTTTCCATGCGGCTTCTTCCAATACTTTTGCCATAAAATCGTTGTTCCAATTCTTTGCTGCCATATTACATGTTTTTTAATGGTTTAACATCAATTCTGCTGCAAAGTAAAGATTGGTAAGTGCCAAATTAAGGCATAACATAAGAAATAATATGAATATATGAAAAAAACAAGGATGTGCCGTGGTTTTTCATAAGTAAACAAGTAACTTTGTTGCATAACATTAAGTCAATAATAGTATGGCTGCAAATCTCTTTAGACGGTAGATACCCCGCTGTTATAGACGTTTTATGTTTCGAAAATCAATGAACTTTGGCATGATCATCTGTGGCAATCATGATGCTTGCTTATACGGAGCTAAAATAGACGGGTTGGATAAGAATGTGCATTACTTATGTAATCTGCGTCTTTTGTGTCTCTAAAACGTGCCCTTTTGCATGCTGAAAGGCCATGTTTTGCAGTGTAAAAGGTATGCTTTTATATGTCAGCGTTTTGTCTTATGCAGATTTTAATATAATGGCATTTATAACGTATGCTGCACATTCTTGTTGTAATGTTTATGTTCCTATGTTGATGATACGGGCGAATATATTTTTAAAAGAAACTCATCACTCGTCACATTGCAGCTTAACCTATTGTCGCTCAGCGCGTTATAGCGTGATGAGTTGTCGGCTCAACTCATCACATAACATGGAGACAGCCGATAGTGTGACGAGTTGGAAAGTCAACTCGTCACATCGTAATGCATTGAATGTCAAACCATTACATGCCGATGTGACGAGTGATGAGTTTCTTTAAAAACTTTTTTATGGTTTGTAAGGCAATATGTCCAATTGATGAAGATTTATTGGCTAGCGAAAGTTATGCCAAACTATAAATATTAGTTAAACAATGAGCGTTTAATGTTAACAGACTAAGTGCTTTAGTTAAATGTATGGCCACTTTTACTTTTATTAATACTAATGCTATTGTTATAACTATAATATTTAGTTATTTTGTAACAGTAAATTCCTTTATCATGAATTTGATGTTGATATTTCGGCAACGACGGTTATGCGCCATGATTGTTGTTAACATGATGTTTGATAAAGTCAAGTAAATGATATTATAAAACAACCACACTGTAATAAAAGGAGCGGAAACCAAAAAGCTATACGAGTAGGTTTACAGAAAATAAAAGATAATAAAGATATGAAGAGATTGTTCTTATGCGCGTTGTTTGCAGCTGTCTTTGCAACCGTGGCGTCTTATGCACAGACAATATCCAGTGCTGACCTGCCTCCAATAAAACCAATAGAGAAAAATGTGTTTGATACGGCTTATACAAAGATATATTATGAATATTCGTTTAGGAGGGATTCGCTGAAGAGTAAACGTACTGAAGGGCAGACTATCTTGTTGGTAGGCAAATATTGTCTTGGCTTTATGGACTATTACCGGTTGATGTCAGATAATATCAATGACTCTCTTTATTACGCCAAACAATCACCAATGACCTTATTTTCTAAGGTAATGGGCATCATGAAAAATATTGCTTATAAGTATCCTCTTGTCATTGACAAAAGAACGGGGCAGGCTACAATACAGGTGGATAATATAAATAAATATGAATATACAGAACCGCAGCCCGTAATAAACTGGAAACTGGCAGATGGTGACACCGTGATTTGCGATGTGCCGTGCAAGAAAGCTTTATGTACCTTCGGCGGACGCGAATGGACTGCATGGTATGCTCCGGCATATCATCTGCAGGCAGGGCCGTATCTCTTTTCGGGACTTCCGGGGCTTATATTCGACATCAGAGATACAAAAGACAATTATCGTTTCACTCTTAATGGTCTGGAGAACCTTCAGTCTGGCGTTGCGATATATTTGAATACTGAAAAAAATATAATACATACTACGCGGAAAAATGTGTTCCGGGCAGTGGAGAATGAGCAACGCGACATACTGAAAGCCTTTAAATTGTCGTCTCCAGGTATCCAGTTCTCAGGAGATATGAAGAAACAAAGTCACAGTCGTCCTTATAACCCCATAGAACTTGAATAAATGAGGCATCTGGTTGTTTTTCTGTTGCTTTTAGTGCCTGTATGTTCTTTCGGACAAACTGCCAAAGACTCTATTTCGCGTGAGATGAAGTTGCCTGAGGTTACCGTCAAGATGAAGCCTATACGACAGGTCGGAGACACATTAAATTATAATGTGTCATCGTTCCGCGGAAAGGACGATCATTATCTTGTGGACGTGTTAAAGAAACTTCCGGGAATAGAGGTGTCGGAGAATGGAACCATATCTTACAGGGGTAACTCCATCAACCGTTTTAATATCGAGGGGCAAGACTTGCTTGGCAACCGTTATAACCAGGCCACGCGAAATCTGCCCGTTGACGCGGTGGCGCAAGTACAGATAATGGAGAACGACCAGCCAATAAGAGCATTGAAAGACAACACACCGTCAGAGCGCGCAACGCTTAACATCAAGCTTAAACGCGACTATAAGTTGAGGCCTTTCGGTGAAATACAAGGGGGCGTCGGAGGCTTTGACAACACTTTGTGGAACAACCTTCTGACCATTATAAACATTGCTCCCAAGAACCAGATGCTGGTCACCGCCAAAATGAACAACACAGGCGAGAGCATCAGCGACAATACATTAGACCATATTGACGTTACCGATATGGACAACTATATCTCGTTGCCCGAAAATATCATCAAAACGTCTTCAGACGTCTATCTGCCAATCATGCAGAAAAGGTATCTGCGCAACAAGTCTTATTCAGTTGGAATTAACCATCTGCGCCGAATAGGGCGTTACGGCAATTTACGCACCAACATCACTTATTACGGCACGAGCGACCAGTTGTCCGACAGTACTTACAATTATTACGGAGGCTCACCGGCCATGTCTCTCAGCGAGAGCAACAAAAGAAAATCGCACGAGTATACCATCATGCCGCACTTGCGCTACGAGCTTAACGCTCCAAAGACTTATCTTATTGACGAGCTTTCGGGGGAGTTGTCGTATACAGACAATTTAAACTGGATGAGCAGCAACGGATTGCCTTTGCAGGAGCGGGTAGGGCGGCATACGTCTTACGTGCAGAACAAACTGCAGATGATTCTTAATGCCGGAAATCTTGTTTACTCAATAAACTCACTGACACGATATTTGCGAAGGAGCGAGACTATGGGAGTTGACGACTCGACATTGACATACAATACAGGCGAGAGGATAATTCTCCAGCGTATGTTTACGCGTAACAGCGTATCTACGTCATTGCCGCTTTGGGGCAACCGCATCAGACTGAAATACAGCATGGAGTATCGCCGTGACAGGCTGAAGGAGGTTTCAAGCAGATTTATGCAAAATTATTATTTGCTCAACAACATCGGGTTCAACTACGCAATAGTATATGCATCCGGATCTGTTACGCTCGATGTGCCCGTTAATGTCTTCTATTCTTCAGTGCCTTGGCGGCATACTGATACAAGCGACACTAAAGTCTACGTTTCTCCGTCAATACTTTGGCGGCATGATTTTTCTCCGTCATGGCGCTTGAAAATAAACGGGAGCTTGAATGAAGACGCCGACAACTCAATATTATACTCTGACAGCATCTTGACAGGTTACCGCACACGCATGGTTCCATTTGACCGAATCGGCTGGAAGCGCACGTCCGATCTTTCATTCTCGCTTAATTATGTCGACTTCGTAAGAATGTTCACATGGAATATTCTTGCATCGGCGTCATGGATAAAGAACGACTATCGTTATCATTATAGTTACGGAGAGAAATATACGGTGATAACGCCGGTTTGGGAAGACACTGATTCACGCATGATTATTGTGCAGACTTCCGCCGACAAGACGTTCTCAGACATTGATTTCTCTGTCAATGGCAGAATAAACTATACAAGGAATGAACTGCCTGTTATGCAAAACAATGTGGAGCAGACCGTTAAATCAAACATCCTTTCGCCGTCGCTCAATTTAAGATGGAACAAGTTGTCATGGCTTCAGCTTTCAAACGAGACCACATTTAATCTTTCATGGCAGGACAAATATCAGAACAGTGCCGGATATTCGCTCAGAAGCTGGTTTGTAAGGGGGGTAAAACGAAATGTGAGAAAATAGAAGATTGGGTAAACGGCTGATTTGGTTTGAATACCAAAGAGTTATGAGATAATAGAGTACAGAACGAGGATAAAACGAAATGTTACAACCGCTTTACATTTGCGTTACATTCGAGGCTCGTTTGAACGCTGTTTGAATGATAAATGTTACACCTGGGACAAATGGTGGCAATATAGGAAGGTTTTCATGCCACAATGGACGTTTGCCAGCTCAAACGAGGGAGAGGGCAGCACAGGCAAAATAAAAGGGTTTAGACAGGCTCTTGAAGTGGTTTAGAACAGGGGGGGATAAAGTTTCCTCTTTATTTTTGTTCTACTCTTAAAATTTATTATATCAAAATATCGTATATAGTTATTATTTTGTATATTTGCAGCAAAATAAGACGATTATGACAAAGGTAATACATGTGCATTTGATACAGGGACGGAAGAACTATTACTTTGGTTCTATTCCTGCCATATACAGCGTTCTGACGGCTGAGGAGATAGGTATAAAGCAATGCTCGCTGGAGCGTGCAGGATTGAGTAAAGGGGGCGTTGTATTGAATAAAAAGGCGTGTATCAAGGCTGGAGAGTTGATACGGTCAAAAGCGACAAAAAAGAGATAAATTTGAATAGCTAAAACGCTGATTGAACGATAGTTGAACGGTTCTCGACTGGTATTTGAAAGATCGGGAGCCGTTTTTGTGTTTCATGAGGTTGAGTATAGGGTATTTTTAGGAGTAAAAATGGCATTGGGTTTACACTTGGGTTTGCGATAGGGTTTGCAGTGTAAAACGAAATGTGTTGATTGGGTTTGCATTTGGGTTTGCACTTTTTATATAGTTTTGCCCACATTTACCCCCCTAATAATGACGAAAAAAAACGTATTGACACCGATTTTTGCCGTTTACCCCCCCCATCTATTCCATATTACAGGGGGTATAATGCCAGTATTGGAACGCACGAGTAATTAGGTAAATCCTGTATTTACAAGGCTTTCGGGGCGTATTTAAGTAAGTCCTCCCATAAAAAGTGTGCGTGCGGCCTGTCTTAAGGGCATGTCATGCTATTACAAGGGAGATTCGTCTATTGTTATTTGCTCATTTTGGAGTTTCCAATCTTTGATATGTTGTTTTGAAATTGAAATATTGACATATACCTTTTTCCTTTCCTTTTATGCCTTTAAGTTGTGTGATTGTTTTATCAAAGAAGTAATAGGCAGTATCTGTAATCAACGTTCCTCCTTCCTTCCTCTTTATTACAACAGGTTTCATAACCATTGAAGTGTCATAAGTGAAATGTGAACTTTCTGCCTGTAAAGAGTCCTCAAGTTGGTATGCTAATTTTATTTTACTTTGCACTTTGTCTAAATCAGTTCCTATATTAGCAACACCTGCCCACTGTTTTAAGAATTTAAGATCCTCGCTCACTTCCTTATTTATCTTGTCTATTTCATTCTTCAACCGCACTCCCTTTTCGGTTTCTTCAAATTCTAATTGTGCAGGCACCAAAGGACCGTATGAAACGATAGTTGCTTCTTCTCCAGTGTTGTTCATAAGTCTAATACTTTTCTTTATAAAATCTTCAGCTAAATCATCTTTTGTTTTTTGGCAGGATGAAAGTGTTGCAATAATAGCAAACAGGAAAAAGAGTTTCTTCATATTTGTATAATAAAAAGGATTTGCTAACAGATTTACTATATCATACAATTGATGCGTACTGAGGCTTTGACGAGTGCGAGTGCCGTGATGCGCCGGAAGTCTATGTCACGAGGTGCGTGTGCGGGGTTCTCTGACCCAAGTGTAATAAACGGTTCACCTTTGTCGGACTTGCGGATATATTTTACCACGATGTAGTCGTCACCGTCAATATCATACGAAAGGAGATACATTTCACCATACAGTAGATTATTGATGTCGAGTGGCATCTGCCTATATAATATAATGTCGCCAGACTTTAGGAGTGGATACATGGAGTCTCCGACTATATGGATTGCACCATCACACTTGGGCAAGTTGGGTATTTTTATGGTGTCAATGATATTCTGTCGGCTGTTGTCGAAAAGTGCCCGCAACCCTGCTGATGCTTCAAAGTCGTAGAGGTAAACAACCTGTGTTTCCTCTTTCTTTTCTGTGCTCCGTGGCTGATGTATCGGTTTCACCTCGATTTGCGGCTCTTCCGTATACTTAGATTTTAGCATATCACCTTCGCCAGTAAGCAACCATTCGGCTGATATGTTAGGATATGAGGTTAGAATTTTAACCAACACATCGCCCCCAGGCTGGCTATATAAGTTTTTGCCCTTAAAATTACTATCTGCCACGCCAGTAGCTTGGTAAAAGTCTGCCTTCTTGATACCGTTACATTCAAGAAAGGACAAAATTCTTTCTTTTATAGTTGAAATTTTATCCATTTTGTTTTGTTGGTTGAAATTTTAACCTTATCTTTGCAGCGTGTTAATGATATAAACAGTGCCCAAAGATAATAAAAAAGGGTGTGGTTTGCAAATTTTAAGGATTAAAGAATATGAACGAGAATCTTTTAGACAAAGTGAGTACTGAAAATTTGGATGCTCTGCTTGATGCACTGTGCGAGGTAATGAGTGAAATGAGAGGATCTGAGCCAGAAAAGGAAAAACGCTATCGGGACGAGGCATATACCACCTGCATGACACTCAACAGTATAGTCTTCAATCTCTTGAGGAGAAGGCCCAATAAGGAGCAAGGAGTATGAATTGAAAGCGGGCAGTACGGACTACCGGGTCGCTACCGCAGGGTTCGACTCCCTGTGCCCGCACGATGAAAAGATAATAATTATAAAACCCAAAGTATGGAAAAGAAGATTTTTGTAAGCGAGAAAGCAAAGGCGCACCTTAGGAAGGTGTTCAAGTGCACAAACCCGATGGTATGGAAGGCATTAAATTTCAAAAGCGACAGCGACCTGGCTCGGAAGATACGTTTCACGGCCCTGCAGCAGCTGGGTGGTGTTGCTAACTGGAAGCCTGAAGAGGTGGAGACAACGCATGAGGAGACTGCCCGGACGATGACGCTTCACTTCGGGAAGCGTGTGCAGTTGGTGTATGACCGCAAGGACGGCAGCAGTCATGTGCTTGTGGACGGTTTGGAGCGTCGCTGCGAGCCGGGACTTGGTATTCCGGAGTTTATGGCACTGAGCGACGAAGTAGAACAGATGGCGATGAGCCTGTAAAGCTAATCGGGATGGAGTACTTCAATAAGATATTGTGCGTAACCTACGCGGAACTGACGGAAGGTTCGGAGGCTGTAATAAAGTCTTCCACTTTACTTTCCAATGTTTGGCGTGGTAACATCGCCAGCGTTCATCGCGGTGGTGGCGAGGGCGGTCAGGCACTCTACGCATGGAGTTCCCTCCCTCAGAAATACAAGGAGCGGTTCGTTGCGAAGTACGGCGACCCGGAACAGAAGATGAAGGAAGCGATGACGAAAGACCGGATACGGCTTGACTGCGAGGCAAGGAAGTGGTATGAGGCGTTCACCTACGAAAAGAACGGTCAGGTGGAACACCTGACGGAGAACCTGATCGAGGAGTACACCATCAATGCCAGCGTGCTGAAAGAGCTGCTGAAGATGATGTCGCAACGGAGGGCAATCCGCCAGAGCCTGAACGGAAGCATGGCAGGGGCCTGGGAGGTAATTTATCAGAGTTCGGAGGCCATGCGTGAGGAGTATGGGCACACGCTGCCTCAGAATGCTGCGAGGCTGAAGGCGAAGATCAAGGCTTTCAAGGCAGAGGGTTATGGGAGCCTTATCAGCGGCAAGATAGGCAACAGGAACACGCAGAAGATTACCGATGAGTTCGGACGGTTGCTGATAGCGCTGAAGCGTTGCAGGGTGCCTGTCTATACTGATACGCAACTTTTTGAGGAGGCGAACAGGCGTGCGGAAGCCAACGGCTGGAAACCGCTGAAGAGTCTTAGCGGCATGAAACGCTGGCTGAACAGTGCGGCCATCATGCCACTGTGGTATGACGCCGTATATGGCGAGCAGGCAGCCCGTCAGAAATTCGGCCGCAAGCACCGCACTGCATTGCCGACGAAGCGCGATGCGCTGTGGTACGGCGACGGTACGAAACTGAACCTGTATTACCGGGACGAGGACGGCAAGGTGCGGACTACGCAGGTGTATGTGGTGATAGACGCCATGAGCGAGGTAATGCTTGGTTGGCATATCAGTGACTCGGAGGATTACGAGGCGCAATACCATGCCTACCGCATGGCCATACAGACGGCCGGGCACAAGCCCTACGAGATAGTACACGACAACCAGGGTGGGCACAAGAAACTGGACGCTGACGGACTATTCAGGAAACTCTGCCATGTGCACAGAACGACGCAGCCTTACAATGGCGAGTCGAAGACGATAGAGGCGGTGTTCGGAAGGTTTCAGCAGCAGGTTTTACACAAGGACTGGCGTTTCACCGGTCAGAATATCACAGCCAAGAAGGAGAGCAGCCGCCCGAACCTTGAATTTATCGAGGAGAACAGGGACAGCCTTTACACGCTTGCCGAACTGAAGGACGCCTACACCCTTGCCACGAAGGAATGGAACGAGATGCGGCACCCCGCCTACGGCACGAGCCGGATAGAAGCCTATGAAGGTAGCGTGAACGAGGAAACGCAGGAGGTTACGGCACACGATATGGTGGACATGTTCTGGGTAACGGCAAAGCGCATGAGTACCTTCACCGACCAGGGTATCGTGGTGACGATCAAGGGGCAGAAGCGGCAGTACGAGGTGATGGGCGCACCGGGCGTGCCCGACCATGAGTGGCGCAGACGGCACACCTACGAGCGTTTTGTAGTGAAATACGACCCTTACGATTTCGGCAGCATACGCCTTTACAAGAAAGAAGCCGACGGCAGCCTGCGGTTTGAGCGTGTGGCGGAGCCTTACCTTGTTGTACACCGTGCCATACAGGAGCAGACGGAGGGCGAGGCAACTTTCATTCGCCAGGAACAAGCCGCCAATACCGCAGACCGCATAGAGCGCACGGTGGCAGGACGGGAAATAGAGAAAGAACACGGCGTACTGCCTGAGCAGCACGGACTGCGCAGCCCGAAGCCAAAAGGCATGACGGCTGCCGAGCGCAGGCAAATAGAACGGCGCACGGGTATCTACAGCCGACAGCCTGAGGAATACAAGCTGGGCAGAAAGACCAAACAGCTGAGCCTTGAAGATTGGGTAGAAACAGAGGCTGTCGTGGTGGATTTCAAGCAGACGGCAGGGAAACTTTGAACATTGAACTTTATAAAAACAAATATTATGAAACTTACAAGGACAGAGAAAGAACGGATACAGGAAGGGCTGCGGCAGTATGTGGCCAAGTTTCCAAGCCAGAACAAGGCAGCGCAGAGTCTGACGGGTACGAGCAGCGCCACGGTGAGCAGCGTGCTGCAGGGCAAGTGGGAGAACATCAGCGACGATATGTGGCGCAACCTCGGCACGCAGCTGGGTACCGGCACCAGCAAAGATTGGCAGGTGGTGGAAACCAAAGCCTATCAGGAGATGGTGTTCGCGATGCAGGATGCGCAGACGGTGAAGAATGTTACATGGGTGGTAGGCGAAGCCGGCTGTGGCAAGACTACCACGGCGAAACTCTACGCCACGGAGCACAGTGAAGTCTTTTATATTCTCTGCTCGGAGGACATGAAGAAGAGCGACTTCATCCGTGAGATAGCGAGGCGTATCGGACAGAAGACCGAGGGCTACAGCGTGCGCGAGCTGCTGGACCGCATCATCGACGACCTCATACAGATGGAAGCACCGCTGCTGCTCTTCGACGAGGCGGACAAACTGCCGGAGCGGGTGTTCCACTACTTCATCGACCTGTACAACCGGCTGGAGGACAAATGCGGCATGGTGTTCCTCTCAACCAGCTATATCAAGCGCCGCATGGCTATGGGACTGCGCTACAACAAATGCGGATACAACGAGATACACAGCCGTATCGGTCGCAAGTTCTTCGAGCTGGAACGGACGGACGCGCACGATGTGCATGCCGTCTGCGTGGCGAATGGCGTGACGGACAAAGGAAAAATCTCCGAGGTTGTGAGGGACTCCGAGGAATACGAGTTCGACCTGCGCCGAGTGAAGAAGAGCATACACAGGGTGAAACTGATGACGGCACAGCAGGCGGTCAAACAGCGTTTGAACGGTGATAAAACAGTGAGATAATGAGCAGGGCAATGAGTGTAACGGATATGCTGAGAATGAAGAAAGAAACCTACCCTCTTGAGGGTGTATGGGCAGAAGCCTTCGGTGAGCCGGAGCGTAACGGTGTATGGTTCATTTGGGGGCGCAGCGGCAGTGGCAAGACGAGTTTCACGATGGTCCTGTGCAAGGAACTTGCCAAGTTCGGTAAGGTTGCCTACGATAGTCTGGAGGAGGGCTTCTCGCTGACGATGAAGAACGCCCTTGTGAAGGCCGGCATGCAGGATGTGGCGAGACGGTTCGTACTGCTCTGTGAGGGCATGGAGGAACTGGACGCTCGGTTGAGCAGGCGCAAGAGTCCCGATATTGTAGTGATAGACAGTTTCCAGTACACGCAGATGAGTTTCAAGGACTACCAGGACTTCAAAGACCGACATAGGGACAAACTGCTCATCTTCATCAGCCAGGCTGACGGCAACAAGCCAGCCGGCCGCACGGCTGTGAGTGTGATGTATGATGCGACTCTGAAGATATGGGTGGAAGGCTACCGGGCCATCAGCAAAGGACGGTACTTCGGCAATAAGGGGTACTATACCATTTGGGAGGAACGGGCAAAAGCGTATTGGGGCGAGGGCAACATATAATAAAAGAGGAAATTATGGCAAATGTTAGGAACAACCTACTGTACAGGTTACGGAAGAAGGGTGTGCGGGTACAGACACGAGAGCGCACGATATACTTCGCCTATGACGGCGAACCTCTCAAAATCATACAGGTGAAACGCCTGTGTAAGGATTTTCATTTTGTAGTACAATTAGAAATATAAAAAAAGTATATGATGAAAAGAATAAAAGATTTGACGGTAACTTAAACCTACACAGTAGGTTTAAGTGATGTAGAAGTCAACGAAAAGGTCTTTGACGCTCTAAAAGCCTTGGCAGATAGAGGATGCGTACACTGTGATCTTGTGGACCGGGACGAGCAGGTGGGCACTGCGTTTGAGTGGCTTGGAGACAATATTTGCGAAGCCGATGCTTGCAACTGGGAATATGAAATTACAGATATGGAGGATTATGAAAATGAATAAGAAGATCTACATCAGCGGTGCGATAGCGCACTATGACCTGGATGAGCGCAAGGCAGTCTTCAAGGCAGCCGAAGAGCGTCTGAGAGCAGGGGGCTACCGCCCCATCAACCCGTTCAACAACGGTCTGCCCCAACCGGGCGACTGGCGCAAGCACATGAAGGTGGACATCGGCCTGCTGCTGCAATGCGACTACATCTATATGCTGAAGGACTGGTGGGTGAGCAAAGGCGCAAAACTGGAACTGGACGTGGCGACGAGCTGCGGCATAGAGCCGGTGTTTGAGGAAGAGGAAAAGCAAACCTGCTGCATCTGCGGCAAGGAGATAGCGGGAAACGGCAACGACCCTTATCCTATCTGGAAAAAAGGCACTTGCTGTGACCAGTGTAACGCCACTGTTGTGTTGCCGGAGCGGCTAAGACGGGCAAGGAGGGAGTTATGAGCATAAAAGACCTGACAGCAGAGCAGTTGGAGTGGCTAAAGGAAAACTTTTGTCACACCAAGAACCAGGAACTGGCCGACGAACTTGGGACATCGCCCAGAAGTGTCATCAGAATGGCAAGGACGCTTGGGCTGTGGAAGACCAGTAAGTTTGTGGCAGCGATGCAGCAGAATGCCGCCGATCATGCCGCCAGAGCAAACCGAGCCAACGGGGGCAATGCTGGGGCAAAGAACCTTCTTCTTTATGGTAAGGCATATCAGTTCAAGAAAGGCGAGCGGCAAAAGGACAAAATGTCTGCAGAAGCCTTTGACGCAATGCACCGTCGCATCGGTGAGCAGCGAAAGAATATCTTCAAGGCAGAGAAGCGCAGGGTATTATTCGGGCTGGGGCAAAAGACCAAACTCCGTGTAGTGCAGGTATCAAGAAAGAAAAAAAGCCTCCGCTATAATCTCCGCAAGAAAGGCTATGAGATAGCCCGCGCTTCCAATGAGGCATTCATAACAGCGGCTACCCACCGTTCGGAAGTGATGGAGCGCAGGGCAAGATCAATGGGTATAAGTTTCACATAAATTTAATATCAACGATTATGAGTAATTTTTTAGAAGAAATCAAGAAGAGACTGCAAGTGTGGCACGAGCAGCGTGCGGAGCGTATTGAGGCAGTACGTCAGGCGCAGCTGGACGCGGAGGCGCGGGAGGCCGTGCAGGTAATGGAGTTTAACGGCAGGCTGTACATCTGCGTACACGGCAAACCACTGTTCGACATCGACATCTTCAAGAACAGTGTGGCTGAGGTTGTAGCCAGTGGCCGCCAGACATACAAGGACTGGAAGGAGGAGAAGCTATGGGAGCGGAACGGAACTACGCGCGTTTCTACGGTCTTCTGAAGAAGCTGCCGGGCGCGGATAAAGAGACGCTGGTAGAGCAGTTCACCGGCGGCAGGACGACACACCTGCACATGATGTTGGAGGCGGAATACGACGCGATGTGCCGCCAGATGGAGCAGGTGGCCGGTTACGACGAGCGTCGGCGCAGGCAGTACGACTTTCTGCGGAAGGCACGGAGCGGCGTGCTGCACCAGATGCAGCTTTACGGCATCGACACCACCGATTGGAACCGTGTAAATGCCTTCTGCCAGGACAGTCGGATAGCCGGCAAGCAGTTCAGGGAACTGGACACAGATGAGCTGAATGCGCTGAACACAAAGTTGAGAATGATTATCAGAAAGAAACAAAACCAATAAAACAAGTAGAACAATGGAAACGAAAGTAAACATCAAGGATTTGAGTAAGGAGGAGCGTGCGAAACTGCTCGCTGAGTTGCAGGACGAGGAGAAACAGAACCGCATCGAGCGGCGTGAGACTTACGAGGGTCTACGTGCTTCCTTTATGAAGGAAGTGGAGGAGAATGTGGTGGAAATCACGAACGCAGTAGGGCTTTTTAAGGAATGGCTTGCGCAAGAGGTTGAGGGATTCGTAGCAATCATGAAGGACTACGGGCAGGTGCGAAAGAGCGACCAGCGCAGCTACACCATTACGGACGGCAACTTCCGCCTGGAGATAGCGAGCAACAAGGTGAAGAGCTTTGACGAACGTGCGGACCTTGCCGCTGAGCGACTGATAGACTATCTGAAGCGTTACATGCAGCAGAGCGAGAAGGGAGCCGACGACCCGATGTATCAGATGGCGATGACACTACTGGAGCGCAACAAGGCTGGCGACCTGGACTACAAGAGCATATCGAAGCTCTACGAGCTGGAGGACAAGTTCGACTCGGAGTATGGCGAGATTATGGCCCTGTTCAAGGAGGCCAATGTGGTGCAGAAGAACGCCGTGAACTACTACTTCCAGAAGCGTAACCCAGAGACCAACGTGTGGAGCCGGATAGAGCCGAGTTTCTGCCGGATGTAGCCTAAAACCTGTTTATATGATTAACATAAAAGTCGCTAAATGAAAGGTTTAGCGACTTTTTGCGTTTTATATCGATTTAATTTGTTATATTTGCCTGTCAGTTGTGTGTGGAGTATGAAAAAAGGTAGGAACAGTAGTTTAATCGCATTGCGTGACGAGGCTTTGTGCCGCCGTTACTATTATTGGACGGAGGTGCAGCGCCTCCGTTTCGATGATGCGTTGCGCCTGCTCTCCACCCATGAATTTTTCATCAGCGAGGAGCGTATCATGGCCATTATCCGAAGGAAATGCTCCGAGTTGAAGGATATAGAAGTGAGGCCTGTTCCGAAGGTGCGCAAACCACGGCTGACCTCCCGCCAGCTTGAACTGTTCCAGGACACAGCCGTCTAATCCTCCGCAGCTGAGTCATCATGCAACTCAAACTGAAAAACATACTCATAGACTTTAATCATTCCCGGGAGGGAATAACACCGGCTCTTGGTGCGATACATCGGTCCCATTTCTTGCGAGTGGAGAGAGTCTTGAAGCACGGCATAGAGTCGGTTTGCCATGTGGAGCCGCTCGGCAGCCTTCTCGGTGGTGGTTGACCCGATGTGGGTGTCGTCATAGCAGTCGATGGCGAGGCGTGCAGTGAGGGTTACGATGCCTTTCTGCGTACCCATGCCTATATCGTCCCATTCTGCCTCCATATTGCCCACGAGTGCGCACGGAAATGTTACGGGGTAAGTGTCCTCATCGGTTTCCAGTTGTCCGTAGTCTTCATCGACGAGCGAGAGTTCTGGCATCTCACGGCTGATGAGTTCAAGGATTGAAATAAAAATCTGTTCCATACTGATTATAATTTTAGAATTTTCGTGATTTCCTCTTCTGTCCTGTCATTGATGCGCTTAGAGAGTTCCTTGCTTTCTCCGAGGAACCTGCGCTGTGGTATCTTTACCGTGAGCTTCGGCTTCTTGGTAAGTGCGAGTGCCTTCCAGAAGCCACCTGCAGCATTTTCAGCCGTGCCACTGCTATTGGCTTTCTTCTTTCCTTTTTTCTTTCCAGTCGCTTTGTAATACATCGCCCATGCAAAACGCCGCATCTTAGGGGTTACGGTTGGATTGACCGTTCCACCTTCATTGTGTATGGGCGCGTATGGTACCTCGTTGGCTACCTTCACGCGGTAGTCTGCGGGTACATACTTGATAGAGCCGAAGAGGTGGTTACGCCCTGAGAGCAGTGGCCCGTATGAGGCGGAGGCCGAGCTGGAGCCAGAGCGTTGTCGCTTGGTAACAGGCCACTTCTGCAATCCGTTATTGACAAAACCTCCCTTACGGAAATTGTCCTGATAATGGTCTTTCGCCATACGCCCGACGATGACGGGAAGTTTCCTACGCATCAGTTCGCCCAATTCCTTTTGATGCTGTTCTATGAGTTTTACGAAATCTTTTGCGTCCATTTGTTTGTTTATTCAAAAATAAATTGTATATTTGCAGTGGATTTGAATAGAATCCTTGCCGATGCCACGGCTTCGGCGTTCGCGGGAGGGCTTTGCTCTCCCGTTGTTTGTTATATGAATTTTCCTTTTTTGAAGAACAGCCGTACTTTTCCTTTTTCATAAATCCACACCTCATTCAGCACACCATTGTTGGCTTGCAGCTTTTTGATGACCGTACTCCTTATGAATCTGTCAGAGCAGCCCTTTGTGTTGTCGATTACGACATTGGGGCTTTGCTTCATTCCATGTGTAAGCATATTCTTTACTTTCCTCTTCTTCCATGGTTTACTGAACCCCTCATACTCATAGAATACGCCGTCCACTTCAAAGTCTGGGCACTTCCCTTCGTATATAGTTCCGATGAGCGGAGCATATACAGTCTTATATTCCTCTGACTTGACATGCAGACGTGGCGTTATCCTTGCCTTATGTCCCTCCTTGGCAAACAGCCTTGCCATGGTAAGTATAGCATTGTAGTCTTCTTTGTTCTTCTCTACTTCGGAATGTATATACAGTGCCCCTCCGTTTTTGTATTTCCGCTCAAGTTTGAAGCCGTCAGTACCTATTCTCGCTATGCACGCTCTGATGTATGGGCAGTCATAGCAATCTTTCACTCTATTCGTAAAAATTCCTTTCAGCCTGTCTTTTAGATTGGACTTGTAGAAGTCGCAGCTCTTGCATGACTTGGGGAAATACGGGTGGTCATCAGAGAAAGTCTCGGCTGTTGTCCCCGGATTCCCAGCCAGTCCAAGCTGGGGCTGTGAAGCATTATCACTATCAGGTACAGGCGTAATGGGCTCGTCGGTGTTGGAGAGGCTGCACTTGCAGTTCCAACGGTCGCCGGGGCGATGGTGGTTCCAGAAATCATCGTCAATGGGGCGGACGGTACCCCAGTAGTGCCGATGGTCCTCGCCGGGGTGAACGCTTGTGGAAGGCATCCATTTGAGATTTGGCAGCACGTCGGCCTCACGGCGGAACTGCTGCCAGTCGGCAGCCTGATGTGCCCGTATGACGGCTGTGTCGTATTCCGTCTTGAGCCATGCGCCGCACTGGTGCGAGGCGATGGGCATGACCTCCTTCAGCCACTGATTGAACGGTTTCAGAACGCCATTTGAGTCGAGCATCCGTGCTGCCATATCGTTTTGCGCGCGATGCACCTTGAAAGCTGAGAATATCTCAGTGGAATGTTGGAGCTGCTCATAGAAATCATGGTCGGGATCGGTCGCCGTGCGTGGCTGGAATCCCTCATCGGCAGCCTGCCGAAATATGCCGCTCACAGCTCCATAGAGCAGCGGTTCTATCTCAGTCTTGACATTGAACTTCTTTCGGTAGATGTTACCGAGGGCCCTTACAAGCAAGTCCTCATCGAATTGCAGACCGGCAGCCGGTGCGTCGTCCGCATCGAAGTAGGTCTGATTGACTACCAGTCTAAACGAGCCCCGCGGCGCGGGGCTTTGGCGAAAAAAGCGCGCAGGTGGTCTTTCAGCTTTGAACTTTGCGGTTTGGAGCTTGAGGTTTGTTCCTCCTTCGTACCCTCTTCCTCTTCTTTCTTTGGCTGTAGTAATGCCTGCTGTCGCACTTTTCTGTCCTCTTCCTGTCTTTGCTTCTGCAGGTCGTAGTCCTTTGGCTTTTCTATGCCGAACTCCTCGTAGAGGTAGTCATCATCGACGGGGAGGCAGAACGTGTTTCGCAACTGTGTGAGAATGGACATCTTAGTGTTGGCATCGACATCCTTCTTTTCCGGGAAGCAGAACTTGCCCCCGGAGGTGTCAATACCCATGTGGGAGAAGATGTCGGTCATATCATAGTTGAGTACATTGAGAACATATTCCCTATCGGCCTTGGCTACATTGTCCTCCACTTTCTTATGCACTGTTCCGAGTGCCTGTGTACCATTCTCAGATGACTCGGTGGTGAGTGTGTTGCCGAGAATGAGCTTTGAAATTTCGCTGTTGCAACGCTCTACAAGACGCTCATAGACATCGGCAGTACCTGTCTTGTTACCTGCTTCCCGCAGCTGCAGCTCGGTGTCCTTGCCATGAATGAAGGTGGCGAGGGCTCCGATGGAGTTGGCGTCGTTGAGTGCCCTTGCGCGTGCCTCCTCATCGTCGGTATCGTAAATATATTCCTGAATAGGCATTCCGAACACCTCGGAGAACTGTGCCCAGTCGGCTGTGGTGTTGCGCTTGTAGATGACCCATGGGGCTGCCTTGGCGAGCAGTCCGAGGTCGGCGTCGTTGCCCACGAAGAGCAGGTCGGCGAACTCTTCCCAGGGTGTGCCGTGAATATCAGTCTGATATTGCAGTATGAGTTTCCTCACGGGTTCCACATGTTTCCGTGGTACGAGATCGTAGTCTATCCATTCTCCGCTCTTGAAGAACTGCATGAGCGAGAAGCCCCAGAAGCGAGCGTCGAGAATGTCCGCCACACAGCGGTAGAACCACGGTGACAGTATTTGCTCGTTGATGCTGTCATCGGGTTTTCCATCGCGTTGGAACTCTATGGCAGAGCACAGCACTGCATTCTTGCGTTTTTCGATGACACTCGACAGGTGGGTGTCGAGCAGTATGTCAGCGTAAAGGTCGTAGAGTTTTGTTCGCTGTGCATAATCAACATTCTCGGCAGCCTTGACCGCCATCATAAAGTCTGCCGTATCAATATTGAAACGCTTGGGCTGCGTGATACGAATGATGGCTGGCTGTCGCTGTCCCGGACGGGGTACATTGCCACTTACGGTGATACGTCCCTTAATATTCTGTTCTTTATTTTTTCTGCTCATATCATAATCTGTTTATTCGTTTTGGATTGCTCTTGAACATCAGCTCCGCCTTCTTCGCCCTCTCCTCCTCTGGCAGGAGCGGTGCCCCGTCGATGGAAACTTCCTCGCTTGCTACGGCCTTCATCCATTCTACCGCTCTTTCGTAGCGGTCTTTACGCACCTGTGAGAGTTTTTGCGGATTGTGTATGCAGAAGATGTGGTACACGGCAATGTCAATGACCATCATCAGAATGAGCTGGTTGCGCTTCTTGCCTGTTGTGGAGAAGATAGCATTGCAGTCGTACCTTTTGGACAGGTAGCCTCGCATCTCGGCAATGGCCCTGTCCTCGCAAATCTCGACGAGTGTCTCGTCGTCTCTTACAAGCGCATCGAGGATTTCGCGGTGCAGGCTTGCATCATAGTCTTTTATGTCTATAAACTGGCTCATATTCTGTATTTGTTTTTTGTTCTTACGCTTTTGCGGGACAGAGTGAGCGGACGTTCGTTCCGCTGTGCCGTCTGGTCGATTTTTCGGTTTCCTCCCTCAACGGCATCGGGACCGTCGGCAGGATATTTGAGTGAGAGCGTAAAGAGTTTGAACTGGTCTTCGAGTTCCTTCATGTGCGGATTGTCCCGTTCCTCCTCATTGAGAATCAGGTTGCCCTCCCTGTTCATGGGCTCAAGGTTTGCCTCGATGCGCGTGGCCTTGTCGGTCTTTTTCTCCTCATCGCCCTGAATGTAGAGCGTGATGTTTTTCTCCTTTCTCACCTTTCGGACGAGCGGTCGAAATACCTGCTGGAAGAACGGATCCTGGAGCTTGTTGTTTTCCATCCAGCAATATACGGTGCTACGCCCAGCCACGTATTCGAGCAGCTGCACATACCAGTCGATGAATTCGGCATTGAGTGCCTGTGCGAGGCGTGCCTTGATGACATAGAGCTTGCCGTCCCTCTTTCCCAGGAGCATGACCGCCTTGAAGGATTTTCCCTTCTTCCCTTTCGATTCACCAGGAGCAGGGTCGCCGTAGATAACGAGGAACTTGAACTTGGATAGCGTAGGCACCTTTCCATAGACCACCTGCTTGAATATCTCTCCCTCAGAAATAGGATTGTTGAAATACTCGTGCTGCTGTGAGAGCGTGGAAATTTTTGAGAGCGTGCGGTCGATGTGCTCCTCGGTGTTCTTCTGCGGCCATGTACTTTTTCCGTTTTTGTCGCGGATATTGATGATGTCCCAGTGGTCTGCAATCTCTCCTGCGCGTGTGATACAGCAGTCCTTAGCGATGATGTTACCACAAAAGACTATCAGCGTAGGCTCTGATGTAGAGCGTGTTGGATAAAGGGCCTGCTCCCACCACTCCCACCGTTTCTGAATGATGTCGGGGTTCTTGGTATCCTCATCGGTATCGAAGTCGTCCACGAGCAGCACATCCGGACGGATAGCCTCGTTACGCGAACCACGAGGCGACTGTCCGGAACCGATGGCCCGGAAGGCGACACCTCCCTTGGTGATGAACTCGTCCTCCGTCCACGCTCCTATAGACTGTTGGCGGCCATAATAGGCGAGGATGCGCCCATTGGCCTCAAGGTTGCCACGATATGGAGCCAACAGGCGGATGGCATTGTCCTTGCTGTTGGAAGTGAGAATGATATTGCGCTTTCGGTGCGTGAGGGTAAGGTACATGACAACGAACATGGTGATGGTGGACTTGGCGAGTTCACGTGACCATGAGAGTACCTCGTACCATTCGTCGTTCGCAATCATACGGCGGATTGCCCTTTTCTGAAAGTCGGCAAACTCATACTTGGCATAGTTGGGGAAGAAGTATTCTATCCACTCTATGGGGTGAGCCTCCAGGTAAAGGCGATGCCTCTCTCGCTCTGCCACGCTCATCTCCTTATCAACGGGCGTGGCACGCATGATGTCCTGACGATACTTCTCCCAGTCGAGCAGTGCGTTTCTGTCTGCTTGCTTCATATTGTAGGTTGTTGAAGGTTGATGTTTAGAGGAGCGACTTAATAAAGGCATCCGACAGCCCGGTAACTTCCTTTGCCTTGTTGAGATCTATGGGTCGCAGGAACTCGATAAACTTAGTCTGCACACTGATAACATCGGCAATGCCGACATCGGTCTCCATCTTTCGAATAGCGGCAGACAGCTTGCCGAGAATGTCGGCCTCGGCATTGCTTGCGAAACGCTCTCCCTCCGGCTTTTCTGCTATTTTCCTGTTTATCTCGGCTACCTGTCGGTAGAGGTTAGCCACCTGCTCCTCACGGGTAAGCGTGAGTCCGACCTTCTGTTCCTCCCATTTGCCTTCGGCAATCCACCGATTGACGGTGGCACGGGACACCCCTACACGGTCGGCTATCTCCTGCTGTGTGAGATTCTCCTTGAGATAGAGCGTTTTTGCCCACTCTTTCTTCTGCGTATTGCTTAAATCCTTTGCCATTTTATAAAAATATACTGCAAAGGTGGCTTGTTTTTATGGTGTTTGCAAATCGTGTCGGCATGATAAAAATTTATAGTGTAATCATTTGACTATAAGTGATGTATGATAAAAAGGCAATTTGCAAACTTGTGGAAAATCTCCCACCTTTGCATCAAAAAAGCGAATGAATAGATTTTTCAACATTATCCCTGGGGAAGACACCTGCTGCATTCTGCTGTATGGTGATATTGGCGACAGCTATGGCGCCGTAACGAGTGGGCAGATAGCCAGAGAGCTGATGGCTGCTGAAGCGGCGTATAAGAATATAGATGTGCGTATCAACAGCGTTGGCGGCGAAGTATATACGGGCATAGCCATCTTCAACGCCCTGCGTGCAAGCAAGGCGAACATCACCCTTTATGTGGATGGAGTTGCAGCTTCTATGGCGAGTGTTATTGCACTATGTGGAAAGCCGGTATATATGAGCCGTTACGCCAGACTGATGCTCCACAGTGTCAGCGGTGGCTGCTATGGGAACAAGAAAGACCTGAAGGAGGTGCTTGATGAGATGGAGAGCCTGGAGGACACATTGTGTCAGATGTATGCCGAGCGGCTTGGCAAGGATAAGGCAGCTATCAAGACAGCCTATTTTGACGGAACGGACCATTGGCTGACAGCAGACGAGGCTCTTGGTCTGGGGCTCGTTGACGGCATATACGACGCAGACCCTGTACCGGAGGATAGCACACCGGAACAGATATACACGATATTCAACAACCGGCTCAACGAGCCACAAAACAGTTTAGATATGAACATAGAAGAATTGAAGAAGCGCCCACAGTTCAAGGACTGTGCGACGGAGGCCGACGTGCTGGCGCGCCTCGGTCAGTTGGAAACCGCTGCCGGACGTGCTGACAGTCTCGGAAAGGAGAATGACACACTGAAGGCCAAGCTGAAAGGCTTTGAGGACGCTGCCGAGGCCGAGGCAGCGGAAGAACGCAAGACCCTGCTTGATGCAGCCGAGCAGGACGGCCGTATCAATGCGGAGACCCGCCCTGTGTATGAGAACCTGCTGAAGGAACACCCTGAGGACGGCAAGAAAGCCTTGAAAGCCCTATCTGCAAAGAAGAAGGTGAAGGACACGCTGCATGGTGGTAATCCAGTAGAGGAAAGTCCTTGGGAAAAGCGCCAGCGTGAGATTCGTGACAAGTATCACGGAAAGTAACAACTAACGAGTAAACAATTTTACAAACAATGGCAATCAATATTAAAAACACCAACTACAATGGTGAGGTGCTGGAGCAGCTCCTTACCGTTGCGACGACCAACAACGAGATTGTGGGCAAGGGACTTATCCACATTATTCCGAATGTGTCGAAGAAAGTATCCATCCCGCGTCTGCGCACGAGCAAAATGCTGCAGAAGCAGAAGGAAGATCCACAAGTGAGTGATTCGAAAGGTGGCTTCGACTATTCTGAGCAGAGCCTGAACCCTGAGAATTTCATGGCGTTTACCGTATTCAATCCCCGCACCTTCGAGAGCGTGTGGCGCCCGTTCCAGCCCAAGGGCGACCTTGTGTTCGCCGAACTGCCACCTGCTGTGCAGAACCAGCTGCTTGATGCCCTGTCGAAACAGGTACAGTTCGAGCTTGGCAACCATTATATCAACGGAGTGCTTGGCAATGATGACGACCATCTCTTCAACGGCATCCTGACGCAAGCAGCGAAAGACCAGGACATTGTGGTGGTAAGTTCCGAGGAGACCACGATGGTAGGCCGCCTGAAAGCTGTACGCTCGAAGATTCCGGTGGCGATGATAGAGAACCCGAACCTTCGCTTCCTGATGAGCCCAACGGACTTCAACAAGTACGATGACGAACTGACCGCCCGTGAGTACAAGAACCGTGACGAGACCACTCGCAACTTGAAGATGTACAAGGACATCAAGATTGAAACACTTGCTGCATGGCCTGACGATCTTATCGTTGCCACCCTGTGTTCTCCAGACGCAATGACGAGCAATCTGTTTGCTGCGGTAAACCTTCAGGACGACGAGCACGTAATCAAGATTGGTCCTGTGAGCAACATGAGTGAGCTGTACTTCTTCAAGATGCTCATGAAGGCAGACACGAACATCGCCTTCGGTGAAGAGTTCATCGTTCTGGACAAGCGTGCCACCCCAAAGTTCCTTGCGCACGGATAATCAGAAGTACGACAAGATTTTAGTATAAACGATAATTAGAAGAAAAATGGAAAAGACAAAGAACGTAAAGAACGAAGAGAAAAAGGTAGCCATCAAGGTTGTCCAGGACTTCCTTGACAAGTATGACACCTCTGTCCGCTACGAGGCTGGTACCGTGTTGGAGTTTGAAGCCGAGCGTGCTGCCGATGTTATCAACCGTGGCTTGGCTGAATTCTCAGAACCCGTTGGATGATGAGTAAGCCGATAAAGTATCTTGTAATCCACTGCACCGCCACGCCGGAAGACCGTGAGGTAAGCTCCGCGGAGATACGCCACTGGCACACCGACCCGGTAAGCAAGGGAGGGCGTGGCTGGAAGCAGGTGGGTTACACGGATATGGTGCACCTCGACGGTCGCGTGGAACGGTTGGTGGACAACAACGAAGACGCCTGCGTCGATCCCTGGGAGGTTACCAACGGTGCCGCAGGCTTCAACAGCATAAGCCGGCACATCGTGTATGTGGGCGGTTGCGACAAGGACATGAAGCCGAAGGATACCCGGACAGCAGCGCAGTGCGAAGCCTTGAAACGCTACGTCGAGGACTTCCACCGCCGCTTCCCCCAGATACGCATCGTGGGACACCATGAGCTGAACCCGGGCAAGGCCTGTCCTTCCTTTGACGTGCAGAAGTGGCTGCGCGAGATAGGAATCAGGCAGTAAGCCCATAATATATTTAAGGTATGGAACTCAGTGAAATTATCAATCTGGTGCTGGGTGGCGGCCTGGTGGCTACGATAGCAGCCATCATCACATTGAAATCGACCGTGAGGAAAGCGAAAGCGGAAGCAGAGAAAGCGGAAGTAGAAGCCGAGACAGTCCGGATTGATAACACTGAGAAAGCCACCCGGGTACTTATTGAGAATATTGTAAACCCTTTAAAGGAAGAACTCAATGAAACACGAAAAGACCTCAACGCGACCAAGCGCGAGATGGCACGGCTCCGCAAGGCCATCGACGATGCTAACAGTTGCCGTTATAGCGATGACTGCCCTGTGCTTCACCGCATGCGCATCGAGCAGAAAAAGCGTGAACCGGGAGACAGCCACGAGCCAAGAGGCGAACCGCCTCGACGTGGACAGCACGGTGAGCGTCGTAGAAACCTGGCGAACGCCCGTGAAGGTCCCGATGTCAGCGGTGAGCCTGACGCTCAGCATGGACAGTCTGCGGCTGCTGCCGGCAGGGGCGGGCTACACGGCCCGGAAAGGACAGGCGAATGTGAAGGTAACGCGGAGGGCACCAACGGAGAAGGAACCGGAGCAGCTGGTGATTGAAGCCGGCTGCGACAGCCTGGAACTGGTGTGTGCCGGATATTCCAAGACCATCAGCACCCTGAAACGCCAGCTGAAGGAGGCCAGAAAGTCCAATAGCGAGCTTAGGGAAGAGGCAAAGGAAAGTTCCGGAAACACCTTCCTCATGAGGCTCAAGTATTTTTGTGCCGGGCTTCTGTCCGGGATAATCGGAATAGTATTCACTTTTATAAAACTTAGAAAATGAGCAAGAACAAGAAATTCATCTACGGCATCGCAGCCGTGAAGAAAGGAACCACGCTGATAGGTTACATAGAAAAAGGCAGCTGGGACTGGGGCGGCGCTAAGCCGGAGAGTGTGGACGTGGAAGCCGAACAGGTTCCCGATGCGCCTGTGCTGACCCTGCTCCAAAAGAACGGACAGGTCAGTCCGACTTTCAACCTTATCCAGTTGGATTACGAAAACTTGAAGAACATTCTCGGTGGTGAGCTGGTGAAGACTGGCGGCAGCGGAAATGAGAAAGTTACAGGCTGGAAGGCTCCTTCCTCCCTTGTGGAATTGAGGGACAAATGGACCATCGACTTCGTGAGCGGTCAGACGATGACCATTCCCAACGGCACCATCCTGGCCAACCTCGGCGGCAAGCTGACCCTGACCGAAGTGTCGAAGGTGGAATGCCAGCTGAAGGTGAACAAGCCCGAGGATGGCGGTGCTCCTTACGAAATCAATGATACCCCTGAAGGCTGATGGACGAGCAATTAATCAGGAAAATCCAGAGAGAGGGAGCGGAAGCCTTGCTTGATGCGGGCGTTTCCCTCCCTCTCAAGGATTTAAGGATACCTTTCAGGAAAGAGCCGCTGCGATTCCGGCTGACGATGAAGCGCCCGACGCTGGCCCGACAGATAAAGATTGCGCATGCCTACCTGTCTATGGACACGACGGCGGAGGAGCTGGAGAAAATGGACCATAAGGAAAAGATGCAGTTCCTTGCCCGGCATGGCAAGACCTTGAGCCGTATCATCGCCCTGACGATGGAACGCTGGTGGCTGCCGGTATGGCTGCTGTCATGGCTCGTGCTGCACTCGATGAAGTGGGAGTACCAGAAGGCGGCCTTTGCCCAGTTCGTGCTGCTGATGGGCACGCAGTCTTTTATACCTATTATCAGATCAGCCGAGATGACGAATCCGATGAAGCTGAGACTGAGCCAAGGAAAGAGGGGGAGTTAAAGAGCCGTTGGGAAGGCTCCCATAGCCCCTTTGGGTTTGTCTGGCAGATAGCGAGTGCCACGGGGTGGAGCGTGAACTATATCCTGAACGGCGTGAACTTCCAGACGCTTATCATGATGTTGAGCGATGCACCACGATATGTGAGCGACAAAAAGAACGACAAGAACCAGACAGCCGAGGAAGAAGCCGGGGATATAGTGGGATTTTTCCAAAGCAACTTAAAACAATAGCGAATGAAACCGGTAGAGATAGAATTCCTGATGCGGGACAACCTGACGGCGGGACTTGACAAGAGCAAGATGAGCGTCGAGCAGCTGCTTGGCGCAGCCCGCCGTGCCTCCCTGATCATCAACACCAAGATTGATGAGCAGCGCAAGGTCATTGACGGCGTGAACTCCGACCTGGACAAGATGCAGCGCAAGCTGCAGACCATGAAGCCTGGAACCGGCCAGCAGGAGCTGATTGCAGAAATCAGCGCATGCAAGAAAGTCCTTGCCGAGGAAACAGGCGCACTGCAACAGCTGGAGAAGGAACACCAGCAGGCCAAACAGGGTGTCGCCCAGTTGGAGCAGGAATACCGCAAGATAACCATTTCTGAGGAACAGGCGGCAGCGGCGAACAAAAGCCTTACCGATAAGATAACGGAGCAGAAAGCTGTCGTGAAGCAGGTGGAGGCAGATGTGCGCGCCTTGCAGAAGGCTTACGAGAAAGCCGCTCCCGGCAATGCGCAGTCCACGGCCCTGGCAGAACTGAACGCTGCCAAGAAAGCCCTTGAGGAAGACAAGGCCATCCTTGCCGAGCTGACCGCAGAGCAGGAAAAGAACAAGGAAAGCAACAAGCGCCTGTCGCGCCAGCTGCGCGAACTGCAGAACGACATGGCGCGCATGCGTCTGAACGGTGAGCAGAACACCGAGGAGTACCGGCAGATGGCCGAAAAGGCTGCGCAGCTCTCGGACACGCTGGGAGACCTGCGTGCCCAGACCAGTATCCTCGCCAATGACGATGCGAACCTTCAAGGCTTCATCTCCGGCGTGAACGGTCTGTCGGGCGCATTCACCACCGCCACGGGCGTGATGTCCCTTTTCGCTTCCGAGAATGAAAACCTGATGAAGGTGCAGGCACGGGTACAAAGTGTCATGGCCATAACAATGGGGCTGCAGCAGCTGTTCAATGCGTTGAACAAGGACAGCGCATTCCGACTGGTAACCGTCACGAAAGTCAAGAACCTGCTGACGGCTGCCAACTACCGCCTTGCCACCTCACTGGGTATTTCCAATGCCGCGGCAACGGCACTCATGGCCACGCTGACACTCGGTCTGTCCGTTGTCATTACAGGACTCATCGTGGCTTGGAACAAATACTCCGATGCACAGGAAGAAGCGGCGAGGAAGGCGCAGGAACGTGTAGAGATTGAATCACAGGGACGGGCAGAGATGATCAAGACCCGCTTTGAGATAGACACCACCCGGGAGAGCTTGAAGAACTTCACCGGCTCCAAGGAAGAGGAGAAGAAGAAGTGTGAGGAGATGAACCGCAAGTACGGCGAGGCTTTCGGCTATTATGACACCGTGGCCCAATGGTACGATGTACTTACCCAAAAAGCCGAGCAGTACATACAGATGCTTTTCCTCCAGGCCAAGGCGCAGGCACTCGTGAACAAGGCCGTGGAAGCCGATGAGAAGGTAAACAAGCACAAGGCGACCAAACCGGGCAATGCGGAAAGCGATATGGGCTGGTTTGCCCGTATGGGACATTACTGGATGCAGTCAGAGAGCAACGGCATGTACGATGGTCATGCGGCCGTAGAGCGGTACAACAAGGAAGCATACAACAAGCGAACCAAGGAACTGGAGGCAGAACGCGACAGCTATCTCAAACAGGCTGCCGATTTGGAAAAACAGGCTGCATCCATTGGCAAGAGTGCAAATATCGGTGGTCATGCTGCACCGGGCAAGCCTAAAAAAGAAAAGACGAAAAAAGACACCAAGAAAGAGGAAGAACGCATGGCTTCCGAACTGCTCGCCCTCCAGCAGAAGAACCGCCAGGCAGAGATAGACCTGCTCAAGGAAGGCTCGGAAAAGAAACGCCGACAAATCCAGGAAAACTACAAGAAGGAAATGGAGGAACTCGCCGCCCAGGAAAAGAAATGGCGCGATGCACAAAAGGGGCATCTCTCCGGGGAACAGACCGAAGCACTTGCCTCAGCCCGTGCCCTTGCCTCCATGAAGAAAAAGGACGGCGAGAAAGAAATTGCCAGGGAAGAGGCGAAGAAGCAGCTGGAACAGCGCAGGGAGGAGATTCAGGCGATGAGCGAATACCTGAGGGAATACGGTTCGTTCCAGCAGAAGAAGCTGGCCATCGCCAAGGAGACAGCGCAGAAGATAGCCGAGGTGGACGCTTCCGAAGTGAGCGACAGTACGAAGAAGTGGAAGAAAGCCCAACTCCGCAAGGAACAGCAGCAACGCGAGGCCGGCATGTCGTTCGAGGAAATCAGCCGTGGAATCGACTGGAACGCGCTCTTCAGCGGCGTGGGCAACCTGACCAAGGAGATGATGACGCCGATGATGGAGCAGCTGCGTGCATACATCGAGACGGACGACTACAGGAACGCCGATGCGGAGACCCAGCAGAAGGTGACGGACCTGATACAGGAGATGCGCCGGTATGTCGGTACAGACCAGAGCGTGACATGGCAGAAACTGGACGAGGCCATCAAGCAGTTCACGGACAGCGTGGCCGCCTACGACCGCGCCGTGAAGGCTGAGGAAGCCGCCGTGAAGACAAGAGACGAAGGCAAGAAGAAACTCGCCTCAGGAGAGATTACGGAAGAGCAGTACAGGGAACTTGAGACCAAGGCGCAGGAACTGGGCGATGCCACAGCCAAGGCACATGAGAGTATGGAGGATTTCGGTGCGGCACTGAACCGGACCTCCGATGAGGTGGCGAATTTCACGAGCGGACTGACAACAGCATTAAGCAATGCCAAGGCCTGGCAGGGCGTGGAGGGCTTTGGCGGCATTCAGCAGTCCGTGGGGCAGATAGACCAGCTGAAAGGAACGCTGGATTCCATACTTCCGCAGATGGGGGAAGGCATGGCGAAGACGATAGGCACCACGCTGTCGGGAACGATGGGCAGTGCGCTGGGGAGTATCGGCGGAAGCCTGTCGGGCGTATTGTCAAGCGGGCTTGGCGGTATCATCGGTATCGTGGCCCAGATACCCAAACTGATACTCGACCTGGTACACGGCATCAAGAACTTCGTGACGGGCATCCTTGACGCCATTACGGAAATCATCTCCCTCAGATGGATTGATGACCTCGTGGTGGGCATACTGGACGCCATCGGCAACCTGATAGATGCCATTTTCGACCTGCCGGAGAATCTGTTCAAGGTATTGGAAAGCATTATAGTGAACGGTATAGGCGGTCTGCTTGACACTGTACTGGGGCGTATCGGCAATATCCTGTCCTTCGGAGCCTTGAGTTCCAAGGGGCCGAGCGACTGGTTCACCAATTCCAACGAGAAGGAAGTCGCGGAGGCCATCGACCGGCTGACCAAGCGGAACGAGCTGCTCGAGCAGGCCATCGAAGACCTGACTGATGAGATGAAGACTGCCCGGGGAGCCATCGCCATCCGCATATCTGATGATGCGGAGAAACTGCAACGCGAGACAATCGACAACTACAAGGGCATTGCCCAGGCACAGGCCGGTTACCATTCCGCGCACCACAGTTTCAACTACTACTGGCGCGGTTACAGCCAGGAACAGATAGACCGCCTGAGTGCCCAGATGGGCAGGAAGTGGAACGGGGACATCTGGAACCTCAGCCCGGAGGAGATGAAGATGCTGCGCTCCAATGTGGACATGTGGAAGCTGCTGCAGGATACCGGCAAGGGCGGCTACGGCGGTCGGGTGGCCGAGAAGCTGGACAAGTATATCGAGCAGGCCGGCAAGCTGAAGGAGATTACGGACGCCCTCTATGAAAACCTGACCACCACGACCAAGGACAATGTCTTTGACAGCTTCTTAAATTCCCTCTATGGACTTGCCAACGGCTCAGAGAAGGTCTTCGATGAAATAGCCGAGAATTGGCAGGAGATGGTTAACAAGATGGCGGTGAACAACCTCGTCGGCGCGAAGTTCCAGAAGAATCTGGAAACATGGTACGAAAACCTTGCCAAGCTCAACAAGGCGAGGACAAGCGGTGAGATAACCGATGCCGAGTACCGGAAACGGCTTGACGCACTGAAGCAGGAGTACGAGGACTATGTGAAGAGTGCCAGGAACGACATCGAGCAGCTGAGGAACGAGGGTATCATCAAGGAGACTGACAAGACCGGAGGCACGACACAGTCCGGCAAAAGCGGTGCCTTCATGACGATGAGCCAGGACCAGGGAACAAAGCTGGAGGGACTGTTCGTCAGCGGTCAGATGCACTGGGCAAGCATCGATGACCGCGTGGAGGACATAACCGTCAGGATGAGTGACGCCCAGGGACACCTGAAGAAAATCGAGGACAATACGGGCAGCAGTGCCCAATCTCTGAAAGATATAAAGGAAGAAATGAAAAAAATAACTCGCGATGGCGTAAAAGTGAAATAGCATGGATAAGATATTAGGCGGACTTGTACTGATCAACGGCACGGACATCTGGAAGGAGTACGGCGTGTTCCTGACGGAGGAGAAGAAGGGCGGCAGGGAGAACCTGAACGCCATCCTGACACCGAGCAAGGCCAAGGAACATGTGGGCGTGGACATACGGGAGCATGACGGCAAGAAATATTCACGGACACTGGTTCCCGCCAACGCGGAGCGCGACATCACGCTTCACTTCGCCCAGTATGCCCGGACACGGGAGCAGTGGCTTGCGAACTACATGGCGTTTATCCGCTTCCTGAAGACAGGTAAGGACGGCTGGCTGACGATTACCTTCACAGAGCTGGGGCTGACGCTGAAGGTCTTTTACCTGGACTGTAGTGCGTACAGGTCGCTGACCTACCTGTGGAAGGAGGGCGTGCAGGCCAGTCGCTACAAGGTGAGGTTCCGTGAACCTGAACCGATAATATAACATCATTCAAATACCATTCAAACGATATAAAAATGATTCTGACGCTATATGACAGCTACGGCAATGTAAAGGCGCGCATAGAGCCCGATGGCAGCAGCACGCAGGAAAAGGAGATACAGGGGGACAACCTGCTGAATCTCTCTTTCACGCTCTATGAGTTCATTCCCATCGATGTGAACGACTACATAGACTATGAGGGCGAGCGTTACCGGGCGGTGGAGAAATATGTCCCTACGGAGAAGAGTTCTGTAGAATGGGAATACAGCTTCCGCCTGTACGGTATCGAGAGCCTTATCAAGCGCTTCCTTATCCTGAACAATACCGATGGCGGAAACGAGGCCGTGTTCACGCTGACAGCCCGTCCCATAGACCATGTGCGTCTGATCGTGAAGAACATCAATGACGGTATGGACGGCACGACCAACTTCAAGGCCGGCACCGTGGAGGGCACAGACAACGTGACCATCGACTATACCGGCAAGTACTGCAATGACGGGCTGAAGGAACTGGCGGAAGCCGTAGGAGTAGAATGGTGGATAGAGGGAGAGACGGTGAACCTGTGCCGCTGTGAGCATGGTGAAGAAATCACGCTCGGGTATGACAAGGGATTGACGGCCCTTGACCGCGACAAGGCCGACAATGCGAAGTTCTACACACGCCTGTTCCCCATAGGCAGCTCGCGCAACATCGACGCGGCGAAATACGGACACAGCCGGCTGATGCTGCCCGACGGCGTGAAGTATGTGGACGTGAATGTGGAACGGTACGGTATCATCCATCACTATGAGCAGAAGGCCTTTGCGGACATCTATCCCCGGCGTGTCGGTGTCGTGGCCAGTGTACGCTCGAAAGAGGTCAAGGACAAGGACGGCAAGCCCTTTAAGATTTATTACTTCAAGGACAATGACCTGACTTTCGACCCTAACGATTATGAGATTGGCGGACTGGTGAAACGCGTTTCCTTTCAGGAAGGCAGCGAGCTTGCCGGACTGGGCACCGACAATGACCATTACTTCGAGGTGAACTATGACAGCAAGACGCAGGAGTTTGAAATCATCACGATATGGCCTTACAACGATGATACGCAGCTGCCCGGCGGAACGCTGGTGCCGAAAGCCGGGGACAAGTATATCCTGTGGAACATCCGCATGCCGGACGAGTACTACGGACTGGCGGAGAAAGAATTCCGGACTGCGGTTGACGAGTACAACAGGAAGCACGCCCAGGACGTGAGCCGGTATAAGGCACCGACAGACCATGTCTGGATTGAGGAGACCGGCACGGAACTCTTCATCGGACGGCGCATACGGCTGGAAAGCAGCGAGTATTTCCCTGGGAAAGGCTATCGGTCGAGCCGTATTACGAAAATCATCCGGAAGGTCAATGAGCCGGGGCAGATGGACCTCGAGATCAGCGATGCCCTCTCGACGGGTACGATGGCCAGGGTGGACAGTGCCATCGCGGATGCGAAGAACTATGCCGGAACGCTTGTCGGCGGTATCAATGTCCCCGACATTATCCGCAGCTGGGATACTACCCGGCCGACAGATACCAACCTGTACAGTGCCAGGCGGACGCACAAGGAGTTCCTGAGCAAGAACAGTCCGGACCGCGCCAAGAAGAAGATCATCTTTGAAGAGGGACTGGACCTCGGAGACTTCGAGCCCGGAGCGCAGGGCGGCCGCCTTGACGGCAAGGGTAATGCCGAGCTGCTGACGCTGGTGGTGCGTGAACTGCTGCGCAGTGCCAGGTTCAGGGATGGCATGTCCGGGGAGGGCTGGCAGATGTGGATAGATAAGGACGGACTGGCGAACCTGACGCTCGACAAGCTGACCGTGCGTCAGATAATGGTTGTCCTTGAAATGCTGATAGAGCGTGTGCGCAGCGTAGGCGGGCAGTTGGTCGTGAGTGCTGCCAACGGCAAGATAAAGAGCGTGGAGAAGACGGACGGCTATTGGCGTATCACCTTCGAGCAGGAAAACACCTTCGAGGTCCACGACCTGATGCGCTGTGCGACCTTTACCGGCGGCCGGTTGAAAAGCTACTGGGTGGAAGTGGGCGCCGTGGACGGGAACTCCGTACTGGTGGAGGAAGGCGAGTTTGAGGGGTCGCTGCCGGAGGCCGCCGACGAGTGCGTACAGATGGGCAACACCGAGAATGCGCTGCGCCAGAACCTGATACTCATATCAGCCACCGAGGACGGACAGCCCCGCGTTGATGTGATGGACGGTGTGAAGGGAAAGAACTTCATGGGTTGTCTGCGTGCAAGGCTGGGCAACTTGGACGGCATCAAGGATGACCGGTTCCCAGCGGACAATCAGCCCCACGGCAACGGTCTGTACAGCGACAATGCCTACCTGCGCGGCACGTTCCTCCTTGTTACCGGCGAGGACATCAAGACGAAGTTCGAGATAACGGAGGGCAAGATAGCCAGCAGCGTGTCTGCGCTCCGTCAGGACTTTGCCACCGACAAGGGTTATCTGAACAACCCGAGCTTTGACGAGGGACTGAGCAAGTGGCTGACGGAGAATGAGACGGTGTTCTGGCTGGTGGGTAACAAATGGGTATGGGCTAACGACAAGGTGCTCACGAAAAAGGGCGACGGCGCGAGCGTTACCAAGGACGACGGCCGCGTGGTGGTGCGCATCAGGAACAAGTATATCACACAGAAGAACGCCAGCCTGAAGAGCGTACCACCGATGAACACGAATAGCAACGGTAAGAAAGAAGCCCTGCCCGTATATCTGAGCTTTTTCTATCGATGTGCAAAAGAAGGCACGTTGAAGGTACGGTTTGAGAACGTGGACAAGACTGGCTTTGAGAACTTCAACTCGCTGGAAGTAGAGGAAGTGCTTGCACCTACCAACGGCTACAAGCAGTACACCTGCAACGGGCTTTGGAACGGCACGGGCGACTTCAAGCTGAGCTTTACGGGCGACATCTACCTTTATATGCTAATATTGAGTACGGACAAGATAGAGAGCCTGACCTACAAGTACAGGACACTGTTCGAGCAAAGCGAGAAACTCGTAAAAATCGCAGCACAGAACTTCGATAAGGACGGTCGTGTGCTTGCCGAGAGTGGCATCATGGTAAAGGCTGAGGGTAGCGGTATCTATGCACAAGGTCCCGACGGGAAACTGGCACTCATCGGTGTAGCGGTGGAAGAGACCGATGCCGAAGGACACACGAGGACCGTCATCAAGCTGCTTGCCGACAATATCAAGTTGGAAGGACTGGTAACTGCGAATGGGAATTTCAGGATACTCCCCGACGGCAGTATTGAGGCAAAGAACGGAAAGTTCGGCGGCGAGGTCAATGCTGAGACAGGATACATTGGCGGATTTGCCATCAGCGGGAACCATATCGGTGTGTCAAGCCGTGTATTGCAGCCGGACGGTAGCTACAAAGTTGTGGATGACAGGGATGGTTTGTTCCTGTATGACACGATGATAGGCTTCAACGCCAAAGACCGACAGGCGATTTTCGGAACGTGGCATAGTCTTGGACAGCCTATGCTCGCAAGACTTGTTGACACGGCAACAGACTATACCGACAGCAACGGCAAGAAATGGGGGTTTCTACCTAAATACGGCATCATCTTCGATATAGAGAATTCCATGAGCGGCAACTTCGCCTTCGCAGGGAAAGGAAGCGGTGCACTGAATGGCTTCGTGGACGGATTCCGCTTTGACAAGGTGAAGGTGGACAAAGCCAATACCATCTATGATGTGGAGATAAAGGACAGCAACCGCCTGATTGTGGCGTGTACAGTAGGCAACTCCGGCATAGCACTTCCTCGCCTTCCTGCTATGCGTTCTACTCTGGGCATAGGCCAGAACACACCCTTTGCCTTCCGACTGACTGTTTCTTCTGACTTGGGAGCAGGAGACTTCGTGATATTCGGCCGGAACAAGACCAAGAACAGCAAGCAGGAGACACCCTGGAACAAAGAGGACTATCCGCTGCTTACCACTTGGAATGGCGAACAGTGGGGAGATATGACAATGGGACAAGGAGACACTGTGGAGTTGCTGTTGGTGTATGATCCGGAGCGCACTGTGCAGATAGACGGTTTCACCACCCAATATACGGCGAGAATCATCAACAGGCAAAATTAAAACGATATAATCATGAAGACTGTTTACAACCGGCTGCTGCCCCCGAAGGGGTTCAAGGCCATCAATCTTTTCGGCGTGGTGATGGTCAGGAAAGGGTACCGTATGACGGACACTGACCTGAACCACGAGGCTATCCACACGGCACAGATGCGCGAGCTGCTGTATGTGCCGTTCTACCTGCTCTATGTGTTGGAATGGCTGTGGCTGCTGCCGAAATACAGGAAACGGCACGAGGCCTACCGGCATATAAGTTTTGAGTGTGAGGCCTACGCCCACGAGGCGGAGCCGGACTATCTGAAGACAAGAAAGAAGTTCAACCAATATAAATCATAACGACATGGGACTGACAGAACAGGAAAAACAGGAACTGAAAAAGGACATACTCTCACAGATAAAGAGCGAAAGCCAGGGTGTGAACGAACTGCAGGAGGTGCAGAGTCTCGACGGCGTGAAGACACTGCCGGCGATGCGTGGAGAGGAACTGGTAACAGCCCCGGTGAGCCTGCTGGCCAAGCCTGCCACGGACGCAGCGGCACAGGCTTTGGCCGCCAAGAACGCGGCAGAAATGGCGGCAGCGAATGCCGAGGCGGCAGGCTCCAACGCAGGTAAAAAGGCACAGGAGGCACAGACGGCTGCGCAGGCCGCAGGAAAAGCCGTGGAGGAACTTACGGAGGTCAAGGACTCTGCACAACGTGTCATCGACCAGTATGAAAGCGTGGCCGTCAAGGCCCGTGATGGGGCAACGGCACGCTTTGACGGTATCCTGGAGGATGCCTCTGTGGATCAAGTAAGCGTATCGGAAGTGTCGGGCGTGTATTATATCTCCGCAAAGAAGATATTCGCAGGAAAGCGTGCAGGAAAGTACGTAAGCAACTGGTCCGGGGCAGACCTCTATCTCAATGAGAACCGGACAGAAATTCGCAAGGACAAGCTCTACCTGCTGGGCTCGGTGCTATATGCCTGGAACGAGGCGGACGGAACACTTGCCGAAGCCAGCGGCACGGGTGGCGGCAACACCATCAATGTGAGCGAGAAATACCCGCTGGCAGAGGGTTACTACACTTTGGCTACGGCTATCAAGACTGTTGAGGACAAACTGCGCGCCAAGGGGCGGTGCGTTACCTTTGAAGTGTCTCAAGGAAAATACCAGACCAAGCAGTTTGCCGGAACCAACCTGGCGACCTGGGAGAGCGAGAGCAGCTGGGACGACTTCGGCGGTGGCGGAACAGTGAAGAGCGTAACGCTGAACGGGCAAAAGGCCACTCCCGACAGCCAGGGCAACATCAGCCTCACGATCAACGAGACCGAGGTGGACGAGACGCTCGATGCCGGCAGCACGAACCCCGTGCAGAACCGTGCCATTACCGGCAAAATCGGCGAGATAGAAGCCGGCACCCTCTTCGACAGCGATGTGACCGAGGAAGACGGGAAGCAGACCGTTACACTGAAGAACAAGAGCGGCGTGGCCATTACCCAGTTCACGCTGGCTGCCGGAGGAGGTGGCGGTGGGGAAACGTCTTCCGCCAAGATCGTGCTGGGTGCCGGCGTAGACCACAATGTCATCAAGGAAGGCGGCGACTGCGTGCTGACCTACAGCTACGACCACCAGTATGTGGGAGGCGAGGATGCTGGGCAGACCACCGGACAGAAAGCTACCATCGAGATACGCGTCCTGCGCGGCTCTATCCTTGTGTACGGACAGACCATTGAGAATGTAAGCCGGGGTACCTACACCTTAAATGTTAGCAAATACCTTCAGGTGGGTACGACCGACATCTATGTAAAAGCCACGGCGACAGACCCCGACACGGGAAAGCCTCAGGCGAAGCAGGCATATGTGAACGTGAAGGCAGTGAGCCTGACGCTGGGGAGCGACTATGCCCTCTCGGACGGAACAGCCGGAGGCGGCTATGATACAGGCGACAGTGCAGTGATACCCTATACCGTGCAGGGAACGGGCACGAAGACCGTATTTCTCTACGTGGACGGCAAGCAGCATGAGAACCGCGCGGTAACGCGCAGCGGTACCATCAACGGCAGCTTCTCCATTCCGATGCGCCCTCTGGCGGTAGGCCGCCATACGGTGCAGCTGGTGGCGGAGATGGAAGCCGGGGGCGGGCTGACGCTGCGCAGCGAGAGTATCTACATGGATATTTTCAAGGCTGGGAGCAGCCGGCCACTGATCGGCACGAAACATGTCTTCCGGGACGGACGCATCCTTACTGACAACCACCTGACCCCGCTGCTGAAGACCGGGCAGTACGAGCAGCTCTCTTTCGAGTATGCCGTCTATGATGCAGGCGGCACACCTGCCGGCATGACCGTTTTTATGAACGGTACTCCCATACAGAACGTGAGCGTTCCGAGGACGGTGCAGACCTACACCAACCGCTTCACGGCACAGGGCACACAGAAAATGAGGCTCGTATGCGGTGCGACGGAATATCCCCTTGACATCGAGGTGGAGAAGAGTGGTATCGACATCGGCGAAGCGACGCTTGGGCTGAAGCTGAAGCTCAGCGCGGCGGGACGCAGCAACGGCGAGGCAGATCCGGCACATTGGGAATACGGCAGCGTGAAGACGGCATTCAACGGCGTGGACTGGAATACGAGTGGCTGGACGGGTGATGCGCTGAAGCTGCTCAATGGCGCGAAGGCTGAAATTGCCTTTATGCCGTTCACCTCCGATGCGGCCACCGCAGGCTGCACGGTGGAGGTGGAAATGAAAGTGTCCAACATCACGGACAAGGACGCGGGCGTGGTGTCGTGCATGAGCGGCACGAAAGGCTTCCGGATAACGGCCGACAAGGCGATGATGTACACGGGCTCCACCAAGGAAGTAGCCGACGAGGACGGCGGGAAGACCACCCAGCAGGTCGGCGTGGGCAGACAGTACGGATCAGACATGTGGGTGAAGATAGCCTTCGTCATCGGCAAACGCTCCGAGGGCAGGCTGATGGAACTGTATGTGAACGGCACGCGGAGCGCGGCGGACATCTACGGTGAGAGCGACAACTTCATGCAGGACAGCCCGGAGGGCATCACCATCGACAGTTCCGGCGCGGACGTGGAGGTACGCACCGTCAGGGTCTATGACCGCGCGCTGACCGACGATGAGGAGATGGACAACCATATCATAGACCGCCGGACACTGGACGAGATGGCCGCACTCTTCGAGGAGAATGACGTGCTGGGCGATGACGGCCGGAGCATCGACTTCGAGAAGCTGAGGAAGAAGGGCAAGGGCATCATGCTGGTGGTGCGCAAGGGAGGACTGGACCCGGTGAACGCCGAGAACAACAAGAAGGCGGACTTCCTCTCCGACGTGCACCTGTGGCTGCCCGACGGTCGGTATGTCTACCTGAAGAATGTCTATGTCCGCATTCAGGGCACGAGTTCGACGAAGTACCCGACGAAGAACTACCGCATCTACTGTGCCAAGGGCGAGACTCCGGAGATGTATGTGGACGGCGTGAAGCAGGAGGAGCTGAAGGTAGCCCTGCGACCCGGACAGAAGAAAGTAAAGGTGCTGTGCGCCAAGGCGGACTACTCTGACAGTTCGATGGTGCAGAACACCGGCGGTGCGAAGCTGTGGAACGACATGATGAAGGCACTGGGCTTCCTCACGCCGGCGCAGCAGACGGACAGCAGCGTGCGCACGGCCATTGACGGCTTCCCCATCGACGTGTTCTCCGCGGAGAGCATGGAAGACACGCCTGCCTATTACGGACAGTACAACCTCAATCATGACAAGAGCGACTGGCAGGAGATCATCGGGATGAAGGGCGTCGAGGGACTTGATCCGAATAAAGCGGTCGCCTTCGAGTTCCTGAACAATACGCAGCCCCTGTGCCTGTTCCAGGGGAAGGCAGACCTTGATGCGCAGGCGGCCGCAGAGTTCGACAATGCGCTGGAGTTCAACTACCCGAAAGACATAACATGGGCAACCGCAACGGAGGCGCAGAAGGGTGCCTTCAAGCGTCTGTGGGGCTGGATAAGGGACTGCGTGCCGTCTGGCGCGACACCGGATGACATCAGCACCTTCGTCTCGCAGAAGTTCAAAAGCGAGCTTGGACAGTACATCAACAAGGACTTCTTGCTGTGCTGGTGGCTCTTCACGGACTTCTTCGCCAATGTGGACCAGCGGGCAAAGAACATGATATGGGCGACATGGAACCTGTTGGTGTGGTATATCCTCTACTACGACGGCGACACACAGCAGGGTGACCGCAACGACTCCATGCTGGCATACCTCTATGACGTGATGCGTGAGACCTGGGATGCGGAGAAGTCGAAGTATGCATTCGAGGGACACGACTCCTGGCTGTGGTGCCTGGTACTGGCCAACCTGAAGGACGATATTGTCAGGATGGCCGGGAAGATTCGTGCCTACCTGACAGAGGAGCGTGCGAGTGAGGTGTTTGATAAGGAGCAGCAGGGCAACTGGTGTGGCCGTGTCTACAACAAGAGCGGCGCGCTGAAGTACATCAAGCCGCAGACGGAAGGCGTAATCGTGAAAGGACAGCTGGTGAAGTACCCCTACATCTATGCGCTCAAGGGCGACAAGCAGGCGTTCCGGCACTGGTTCATCAAGAACCGTTTTTCCCTGCTCGACGCGAAATACGAGACGGGCAACTTCCTTTCGGACAACATCGATATGTATATGAGCCGTAAGGCTGACGCTCCGACCAACACCATAACGGTGACGGCCGGCGACCTGTACTACTTCGGCTACGGCACGAACAATGCCCCGCACCTGCAGGCAAGCCGGCGTGCGGAGAAAGGCGGGAAGGTGACGCTGACCTTTGCGAATGCCTTTACCGTAAACGACCCTATCCGCATCTACGGCGCAAGCCGCATCGCGGAGCTGGACATGCGCGGGGCTGCGGACAACCTGACGGGCGATGTGAACCTGAACAAGTGCAAGGCTCTCAGGAAACTCAACATGCAGACGGCCGGCAGCGGCTCGACGGGCTGGTGCATGGTAATTGACCAGTGCCGCCAGCTGACGGACATCAATCTCTATGGACAGACGAACGCCAGGACGGGTACGCTGTCAAGCCAGGAATTGGACTTCACGCCGCAGACAAGACTGAAGACGCTGGACGCACGGGGCGTGGACGTACAGGCCGTGCTGATTGCACCGGGCGCACCGGCAAAGACACTCAAGCTGGGTGGCAATATACAGACGCTCCGGCTGGAATATCTGCCGGAACTGAAGGACAGCGGACTGACACTGCAGAACTGGCGCACGGTGAAGACGCTGCGCTTTGCCGGCTGTCCGAATCTGGACTGGCAGACCATCATCGGCAGGTGTATAAATGTGGAGCGCGTACGCATCGAGGGCATTGACATGGAAGATGACGGTACGCTGCTCGCCAAGTACAAGGCACTCAAGGGCGTGGATGCGGAAGGCAATGCCGTGGACTACTGCGCACTTGTGGGTACCGTGCACCTTACGGCATATATGGAAGACGGTGAATACGCTGCCATGCACGAAAAATTCCCGGAGCTCAACATCAGACAGCCGGACTACACGGTGATAGAGTTCGACGACGCAGTGGCCGACGACGCCAACGTAACGAACCTTGACAACGGCACGGGCTACAGAAACGGAACGGCCTACATACCCAGCGGCCATGTTACGGCCATTCTGAAACAACGGCACCGCGTGCTGGCAAAGGTCACCAAGAAAGCCACCACGCGCAACGTGAATATGGCCGGGCAGGATACGACGGTGAACAATCTCGACGGCGAGATGACCTACTACCCCCTTGACGATGCCAACAGCAACAAGTACGCAGACGGCACGGAGGCGAAGCTGGACGGTACGGAAGGCGACTGGATGATGTACGAGCCGTTTTTCTGGAGCAAGGGTATCAACGACTATCTGAAGGGAAAGCACTACAGCTGCTACAGCAGCAACGATGCCGCACACAAGCCGGACAGTCCCAAGGCAACCGTGCTGACGCTGGAGGACATCAGGAGGACGCAGGGCGGCGTATTGCCGGGCAAGAAAATCATGAGCGGCAAGGAGACGCTGCAGAACTCCTATACGAACGATACAACTTACAGCGTGTGCAAGGTAGGTGTGGAAGGTTTCAAGCGTGTCCGCTTCCCAAGCGTTCCCGGCACGAACCTTATCGGCTCGGTTTTCGTGGACGGTGCGGGAAAGGTCATCAGCTCGGTGGTGGTTCCGACCATCGGCAGCAAGTTCGAGGCAGGTATGTACCTGATAGCCGATATTCCTGAGAAAGCCGTAAACCTGCACTTCACCATCCTGAACACGGCGGAGTTCGACTGCGTGGTGCTGTCTGTCAGTCCGAGGATAGAGGACATGGAGCCGGAATGGGTGGCGAACGATGAGCATCTCTGTGCCGTAGTCGGCTCTACGGTCATCGGTTCCAAACTGCGTGCGGCCATTACCGGTGGCAGCACGACGGCAAGCATGACTTGGACGGACTTCCATTATTACAGTGTTCAGCGTGGCATGCAACAGATAGATGCGCTGATGCACTCACGCATTGCCAACCTGTTCTTCGCCTGCTACGGGCGTAGGAACGCTCAGGAACAGTGCGGAGCGGGACAGCACACGAACAACCGCACGACGGGCGGCACGGCAGAGCGCGGCATACGGGACACTATCGGCTATACGGAGGCGAGCGGCGTCAGCAGTGGCGTTACGAATAGTATCGTGGACTATGGCGTGCACCAATATGCCTGGTACAGGAGCGTAGACGAGTATGGCGGTGCAGCTGTGACACAGGTGAATAACATCTGCTGCCTGGGCTACGAAGACATTTACGGCCACAAGTGGGAAATGATGGACGGCGTTGATTTGCCGAATGACAATAACAATTATTTCAAATGGCGCATTTGGATGCCGGACGGCAGTATTCGTATGGTCAAAAGTGGCAGCAATGGCGACTGGTGGATAACTGCCGTGGCGCATGGGAAATATATGGATGTTGTCCCGGTGGGCAATGTAAACGGTTCTTCATCGACCTATTACTCTGATAAATACTGGACAAGCAGCGCACAGTCCCGTGTGGTCTATCGCGGCAGCAACAACGCGTATGCGTACGGTGGCGTTGCGTGCTCGAATGCGAGTTACGATGCTTCGTACTCGGACACGTACGTCGGGTCGCGTCTGGCCTTCCGCGGCAGAATCGTGAGGGCGCAGAGCGTGGGGGCGTTCAAGTCGGCTGTCGAGGTGGCGTAGGCGGAAAGCGGGAGCGAAGCGACAAAGCGTCATGTCCGAGGAACGAGGACTTCGGAATACGGGCGAAGCCCGTCGATGTTCGCGATTTTTTTTCGACATCCTCGCTGAAAATGAGTACCTTTGTAGCTGAAAGTAACATGGCGGAAGTTCCCATAGTCCCGTGTGGTCTATCGCGGCAACAACAACGCGAATGCGAATGGTGGCGTTGCGTGCTCGAATGCGAATAACGATGCTTCGAACTCGAACACGAACGTCGGGTCGCGTCTGGACAACAACCGAAAGAAACCAAATCAGCGTACAGCGACGGGGACGTGTCCCTGATGCGGTGCTGAGGGAACTGAGCCCCACCAAAAGCGGCCACAGATGCCGGAAAGGTGAAAAATAACTTTGACAGGTAGGGTTTGGTAGGACGGAAACGTCTCGAAGAAGCCGGGCCTGAGGATTGAAGGCTTAACAGCCGAAATTGGAAAAACTATGCGCAGGGAAGGATATATCATACAGGAGATAGTGGACTACGGAAACATGTCCGAGTCCTTTGATACGGTCTTGCGCGGCATGAAACGGAAACGGTGCCGCCAGGGCCGCTGGCTCCTTGCGCATAGGGAAGAGGTGATACGGGACTTGTCCCGTCAGATTGCGGACGGTACGTTCAATGTTACGGACTATCGTGAGCGGGAAATCCTCGAAAGCGGGAAGCTGCGCCGTATCCAGGTTCTCCCCATGAAAGACCGTATCGGGGTGCATGCCGTGATGAACGTTGTGGACAGGCACCTGCGGAAGCGGTTCATCCGTACTACCTCCGCAAGCATCAAGGAACGGGGTATGCATGACCTGCTGGACTATATCCGCAGGGACTTGCGGGAAGACCCTGAAGGTACGCGCTTCTGTTACAAGTTCGACATCTCCAAGTTCTATGACAGCGTGAGACCAGATTTCGTGATGTACTGCGTGAACAGGGTATTCAAGGACAGGACGCTCATAGTCCTGCTTGACCGTTTCGTACACATGATGCCGAAGGGTATCAGTATCGGACTGAGAAGCTCGCAGGGGTTGGGCAACCTGCTGTTGTCTGTATTTTTAGACCATTACCTGAAGGACAGGTGCGGCGTGCGTCATTTCTACCGCTATTGTGATGACGGCGTGGTACTCGGTAAATCGAAAGCGGAATTGTGGATGGTGCATGACATCGTGCATGAGTGCATGGAGGAGATAGGCCTGACGGTGAAGCCCAATGAACGGGTGTTCCCCGTGAGTGAAGGTATCGACTTCCTGGGCTATGTGATATACGATGCCGGCCATGTGGAGCTGCGCAAGCGCATCAAGCAGAAGATGGCCAGGAAAATGCACGAGGTGAAAAGCAGGAAGAGGCGGCGTGAATTGATAGCGAGCTTTTACGGCATGGCAAAACACGCTGACTGTAATATGTTGTTTAATAAATTAACAGGCAAAACAATGAGATCATTCAAGGATTTGAAGGTGGCCTACAATCCACCGGACGGCAAGAGGATGTTTCCCGGAGCCGTCGTCAGTATCAGGGAACTGGTCAATCTGCCCGTCATCGTCAAGGATTTTGAGACGGGCATCAAGACCGAGCAGGGAGAAGACCGTTGCATCGTTGCCATCGAGCAGAACGGAGAACCCAAGAAGTTCTTTACCAACAGTGAGGAAATGAAGAACATCCTCGCGCAAATCAAGGAAATGCCGGACGGCTTCCCGTTTGAAACAACCATCAAGACGGAGACATTCGGGAAAGGCAGGACCAAGTATGTATTCACTTAGAAAAAAAGACATGCAAAGAGTAGAAGGAGCTGCCGGCGTCAAGCTGATGGAGTGTGTCAGCCCGGCAAGGAACAAATGGCGCGTCCGCTGGGACGTGCACGAAAAAAGCAATGGAGCCGCAGACTACATGGAAACGGAATTCGACCATAGACCAAATGACGAGGAAATCAAGGAAACCGTCATCGACTGGTACAACAACCAGACAGATCGAGCTATCCTCTCAGGATTCAGTTACGAGGGCAATACCGTGTGGCTGTCGACGGAGAACCAGTTCAACTACAAGGCGGCCTATGACCTTGCCAGACAGTCCGACGGTGCCACGCTTCCGGTGAAGTTCAAGTTCGGTTCCGACGAAAAGCCGGTGTACCGCGTATTTGAGAACATGGAAGACCTTACGGACTTCTATACGAAAGCCATGCGCTACATTCTGGAAACGCTGGATGCCGGCTGGAAGAAGAAAGACGCGTTCGATTTGGAACGATACCGGATTGAATAAACTCTGAAGACTGCCCTCGGGGGTAGGGCATTAAAAAGCCCCCGGCCTGTTAATACGACGCCAATCATTTTAACAACACACCCATAGGATGCTGACCGGGGGCCGATACCCTCTGCCACACCCTATGGGTTTCTTATTGTTGTTAAAAATGATTGGCGATGCAAATATACTAAAATTCTGGGATATGAAGATAGTTGAGATTGTGAAAATTAACAGGGAGTTACTGAAAAACCTGCATACGGCAGGTGTCAGAATAGAGGATGCAGAGTATATAGACCTGTATGCAGACTATCGAAGACTGCTTGACGAAGGAGAGAAAGTGTCCTATATCGTGGCTGCGCTCTCTGACAAATATGCCGTGAGTGAACGGAAGGTGTATGGACTTATCAAGCATTTTCAAAGCGACTGCAAATTGTTTGCAGTATGATTGATAACGGATATTCTTATTTGTAGCGGAAACTCACGACCTTTGCTCTCGTTATGAGAAAGCAATATAATTCGGCACCGCTTCCATTCGTCGGGCAGAAGCGGATGTTTGCCAAGGAGTTTAAGAAAGTGTTGGAGCAGTTCCCCGATGGGACTACATTCGTAGATTTATTTGGCGGCAGCGGTTTGTTGTCGCATATTGCCAAATGTCAAAAGCCTCATTCAAAGGTGGTGTATAACGATTTTGATGGATACAGGCTAAGGCTGGAACATATACCGCAGACTAACGAACTGCTCGCAGAACTTAGGGAAATCGTGCAGGGTACACCACGATACAAGCCTATCACTGGTGATGCACGCGAGAAAGTGTTTGAGTGCTTGCAAAAGCACCAAGATCGTTACGGCTATCTGGACTTCATTACCATATCCTCCTCTATTATGTTTTCAATGAAGTACCGCCTAAGTATAGAGGAGATGCGTAAGGAGGCGTTGTATAACACGATACGCAAGACTGACTATCCCTTATGCAGCGACTATTTGGACGGGCTGAGCATCGTATCGGCAGACTACAAGCAGGTGTTCAATCAGTATAAGGACAAGCCTGGTGTGGTGTTTCTCGTTGATCCTCCGTATCTGAGCACGGAAGTGGGTACCTACAAAATGTACTGGAGGCTTGCCGATTACCTCGACGTGCTGACCGTTCTGGCAGGGCATTCGTTTGTGTATTTTACAAGTAATAAGTCGTCTATATTGGAATTGTGCGATTGGATAGGCAGAAATAAAACCATAGGCAATCCATTCGAGAAATGCACGAAAGTAGAGTTCAATGCCCACATGAACTATAACGCTACCTACACGGACATGATGCTCTATAAAAAGGCTGGTTAAACACTGTTCAAATACTAATTAAATACTATTAAACTATGAACAAGTACCACGACATTTTAGAGAAGATTATGCGCACGGGTAAGATGCAGCATAACAAGAAAGGTAACATCAAGTACCTGCTGAATGAGCAGCTTTCGTTGTCGCCAGCCGACCTGCTCGACATTTTCGAGAGTCACGGCATTGCCCGCAAGAAACTGAAGAACGAACTACAGCTATTTATGCAGGGTGAGCGGCAGGTAGAGAAGTACCGAGAGGCTGGCATCAACTGGTGGGACTATTGCGGAAGTGTGTTGGTGAACAGTTACCCGACTTACTTTGAACAGTTACCGCCATTGATAGCAAAGATAAACCGTGAGAAACGCAATAGTAAAAACTATATATTGTTCCTTGGAGAGACCAATGCGGAGAGTAACCAAGCACCATGTCTGAGCCTTGTGCAGTTCCAAATAGACGAGGGGGTACTTGTGCTGTCAGCTTACCAGCGAAGCAGTGATGCAAACCTCGGTCTGCCGGCAGACATTTATCATCTTTATTTGATGTCACGGCAGATAGACCTTCCATTGAAATCTATAACGCTCAATCTCGCCAATGTTCACATCTATGAGAGCAATTTAGAGCGAACGAAAGAACTACTTGACGGAAACGAGAATGTGAAGTTTGAACTCAATGTATAGAAAAATAGGTCGATTTGAAACCAATTATCAAATCGACCTATTTTGTGCTGTGTGCGTTTTTATTTTATTACATTTCGTTTTGCTTGAAAAAATCACATTTCGTTTTATCGGACCACCACATTTCGTTTTGCCGGATTTATTTGAAGCACTCAGGCTGTATGTCTACCCATTGAAAAAAATATCTATGGAGATAGACTGCGAATACACGTCAACTGAAACAGAGAGAGGCAAATATAACCGCAACACTTTTGTTGACTTTCGTATGACCTATAATCCGGTCAACCATATCGAGCTTGGTCTTACGCTGAGCAATGTCTTTGATAGACACGAATACGTAGAAGCGTCTTTTACAGGATTAAACTACCAATATTATTCCATGCCGTTGCGTGGTCGTGAGGTTCTGTTTAGTGTAAAGTATGAATTGCATTGATTGCAAGGCGACGCATGGTTTTCATTAAAAAATGTATGTAGCACAGCTTATCTTGTTCCGACTCTTACTTTGCGTCAACACCCGATAAATACTCTATATCTAAAGCATCATTTGGTTTCATAATCAAGTGATGCCTTTTTATTTTATCCAAAGTTTGAGTTTGCTATAATGTAGAATAATAGGATTGAGTGAAATGTTATTTTATTTAGAATATCGACATTTTCGCCTCGTATTATTAAAAAGAAAATCAGCGACTAAGATAAATATCTAAGTCGCTGATTCTTTTCGGTGGGCCATCCAGGGCTTGAACCTGGGACCTCCAGATTATGAGTCTGTTGCTCTAACCAACTGAGCTAAAAGCCCTCTTAAACCTTGCGGTGTTAAGTTTTCGTGTGCAAAGGTATAGCTATTTATTTAAATAACCAAATATTTTTTGCAAAATATGCTTTAAATGACGAAGAAAAGTTGTTTTGCGGTAAAATATTCGTTAAAAAACCATGATTGTGGGCATCTCGTTGATACAATTCAGCGAATTATGTTAACTTTGCAGAATGTAAAATTAACGGACTCATAATGAGGCTTACGGGTCTTGACGGGTCTGTGATGTTCAAGTCGGATTATAATATCAATTCATTATTTATACGTCTTAAATGAGTAACGAATTTAACCCATTATTCACCAATCAGCCCGGGCTGACGGATAATGAAGTGGAAAAGAGCCGTTCGGCGCATGGCGAGAATGTGCTTACACCCCCGGAGAGGACACCCTTGTGGAAACTTTATCTTGAAAAATACAAGGATCCGATAATCAAAATCTTACTTTTTGCAGCTGTTATCTCGCTCGGTCTTGCCGTAATCGAGAACAACTACATTGAGTCTATCGGCATTATCCTTGCCATAATCCTTGCCACCACCATCGGCTTTTACTTCGAGATGGACGCAGCCAAGAAGTTTAATGTGCTTACGGCTCTAGGCGAGGAGTCGCCAGTAAAGGTGCGCCGCAACGGCAAGGTGGTGCAGGTGGCACGCAAGGACATTGTCGTGGGCGACATTGTTATAATAGAAGTCGGCGACGAGATACCTGCCGACGGAACGCTTATCGAGTCGACCGACCTGCAGATTGATGAGTCGTCGCTCACCGGTGAACCTATAATAACCAAGCATGCCGACCCTGACAAGAACGACAAGGAGGCCACTTATCCCTCGTCGAAGGTGCTGCGCAGCACTATGGTGATGAACGGCCGCGGCGTGTATCAGGTTACTGAGGTTGGCGATGCTACTGAAATAGGCAAGGTGGCACGCTCAAGTACGGAGATGACTTCGGTTAAGACTCCTCTGAACATGCAGCTCGACAAGCTTGCCAAGATGATAAGCAAGTTTGGTGTGGGCATATCAGTGGCAGCATTTGTGATATTCCTCGGCCGCGACATACTGACCGATCCGCACAACCTGTGGCATTCGGACAACTATCTCGGCATGGTGAAGGTGGTGCTCGAATACTTCATGATGGCCGTTACGCTCATCGTGATGTCTGTGCCCGAGGGCATGCCTATGGCCGTTACGCTCAGCTTGGCTCTCAACATGCGCCGCATGCTCAAGAACAACAACCTTGTGCGCAAGCTCCATGCCTGCGAAACAATGGGTGCCGTTACGGTGATATGCACCGACAAGACGGGTACGCTGACGCAAAACAAGATGCAGGTGGCCGACATGGCAATGTATGCCGAAGACGCTGCTCTGTTTAATGAAGCCATAGCATACAACACAACCGCACATCTCGACGAAGAAGGAGGCAAGGGCATTGGTAACCCTACAGAAGTGGCCCTGCTGCTGTGGCTCGAGAAAAACAAGACTGACTATAAGGCGCTGCGCCAGGCAGACAACATAGAGCATCAGCTGCCGTTTTCTACCGAACGCAAGTATATGGCAACCATAGTTAAGCGCGGCTCTGAGCGAGTGCTCTTCGTGAAAGGTGCGCCTGAGATTGTTGCCAAGTTCTGCGACATAGACGACGCGCGCCGCAATGAGATACGCGAGCGCCTTACGGGATATCAGAACCAGGCCATGCGTACATTGGCGTTTGCATATAAGGTGCTTGGCAACGGCGAGGACATCGACACTGCCAAGCTGACGCCCGACGCTCATCTTACGTTCCAGGCCGTGGCAGCCATAAGCGACCCGATACGTCCCGACGTGCCCGCAGCCGTGAAGGAATGTATCGACGCAGGTATAACCGTTAAGATAGTAACCGGCGACACATCAGCTACAGCTATCGAGATAGCCCGCCAGATAGGCATCTGGGATGCCGATACGCCTGCCGAGGCTCAGATAACAGGTCCCGACTTTGCCGCTTTGAGCGACGATGAGGCTTTCAACCGTGTGATGAAGCTGAAAGTGATGAGCCGTGCAAGGCCGACCGACAAGCAGCGCCTTGTGAACCTGCTGCAAAAACACGACGCTGTGGTGGCCGTTACAGGCGACGGAACCAACGATGCCCCTGCGCTCAACCACGCCCATGTGGGCCTGTCGCTCGGTTCGGGAACGTCGGTTGCCAAGGAGGCCAGCGACATGACGCTGATAGACGACTCGTTCCGCAGCATTGTCAACGCCGTTATGTGGGGCCGCTCGCTCTACCGCAACATACAGCGCTTCCTGTTCTTCCAGCTCGTAGTAAACGTTACAGCCCTGCTGCTCGTGCTTTGCGGCTCAGTGATAGGAACAGAAATGCCGCTCACCGTTACACAGATATTGTGGGTGAACATCATAATGGACACCTTTGCCGCACTGGCTCTGGCTTCTCTGCCGCCGTCGGAGGAGGTGATGAAGGAGAAACCGCGCAAGCGCACCGACTTTATCATCACACGCGGCATGGCCAAGGGCATCGTGTTCTGCGGCCTGGCATTCTTTGCCGTGCTGTTCGCATTGCTCCTGCACAGTCTGTCTAGCGGTGCCGACCTTCATATACATGAACTCTCGATATTCTTCACCACGTTCGTCATGCTGCAGTTCTGGAATCTGTTCAACGCCAAGTCGTTCGGCTCTAACCATTCGGCGTTCCATGACTTCAAGCACGACAACGGTCTGCTGCTCGTCCTGCTGTTCATCCTTGCGGGCCAGTGGCTCATCGTAACCTTCGGCGGCAAGATGTTCCGCACGGAACCGCTGTCGGCCATGGAATGGATAACCATAATCGGCGCAACATCCATAGTAATGTGGGTAGGTGAGATATGGCGCGGAATAAAGAGGCTGAGATGCAAGAAATAAAGAACATAATATTCGACTTCGGCGGCGTGCTTGTCAATCTTGACAAGCATCGCTGCATCGAGGCTTTCGACAAGATTGGAGCACACGAGATAGTAAGGTACGTTGACGAGTGCCGTCAGGAAGACCTGTTTCACGACCTTGAGGTGGGCAACACCGGCGTTGAGGAGTTCTGCAACGAGGTGAGACGCATCTGCACCGGCTGCAATGCTGGCGATGCAGACATCTGCGAGGCATGGAACGCGCTGCTGACAGGCATACCCCGCCAGCGGCTCGAGAAACTGGCAAGCCTCAGGGGGCGCTACCGCATGGTGCTGCTGAGCAACACCAACCCCATACACTGGCAGAAGGCCCTGGACGGCATGTTCAGGAATGACGGCATGGATGTTGACGACTATTTTGAGAAAACATATCTGTCGTACCGCATGCACATGCTGAAGCCCGACCTGCAGATATTCGGCAAGGTGCTCATGGACTCGGGCATGGCGGCCTACGAGACACTGTTTATCGACGACTCGCCCGTAAACTGTGCTGCTGCCAGCCAGCTGGGCATGATGAGCCTTAACCTTACGGGCGACGAATGGCTCGACCGTGTGTGAAATAATAACCGTAAAGTAGCTTATGAGAACTATATTTACAGATACCGACAGCGCTGAGATGGCGCCCTGCGTGGCCACCATCGGATTCTTCGACGGCGTTCACCGCGGACACCGGTATCTCATAAAGTCTGTAACCGACTGCGCGGCGGCCAGCCCTGAACTGCAGTCGACGGTGATAACCTTCGACCGCCATCCGCGCCAGGTGCTCAACATGGAGTTTCAGCCCAAGCTGTTGTCTACGCTCGACGAGAAGCTGGCACTGCTGTCAAAAACCGGTGCCGACAACTGCGTAGTGCTCCACTTCGACCGCGAAATGGCTGCCATGACGGCCTACGACTTTATGCGCGACGTGCTGCGCGACCGCCTGAACGTAAGAAAACTCATCATGGGCTACGACAACCGCTTCGGCCACAGCCGCACCGAAGGCTTTGACGACTATGTGGGCTACGGCCGCGAGATAGGCATCGAGGTGGTGCGCGGCAATGCTTTCGTGCTCAACGGCGTCAACGTAAGCTCCTCGGTTATACGCACGTTCCTTTCCGGAGGCGAGGCCGACATGGCTGCCATGTGCCTTGGCTATCCTTACTTCTTTTCAGGTAAGGTGAAGGGCGGCTACCGTGAGGGACGCAAACTGGGCTTTCCCACGGCCAACATTGAGGTGGACGATGCGCAGAAGCTGATACCCGAGCATGGCGTTTATGCCGTGAAAGTAAGGGTGGAGGGCTGCGACGGTCTGCTCAACGGCATGATGAACATCGGCACAAGGCCAACCTTTGACGGCCATGAAACCACGCTAGAGGTTAACATCTTCGACTTTGAGGAAGATATCTACGGCCGGCAGGTAGACGTGCTGTTCTATCACCGCCTGCGCGACGAGCAGAAGTTCTGCTCAATCAAAAAGCTCGTAGACCAGCTGTGGCTCGACCGCGAAGCTGCCGAAAAGATACTCGAAAGGGCGTGATCGCTAAGTGCGACGCACCCATTCGCACATATTTTTCCTGTTAAAACATAGTTTTATCACATAAATTCAAGAAATGAAGAAAGCATTATTATATCTGTTTGCATTCATCTGCATACAGTATTTTGTGTCGTGGGCGGTGTTTGCCGTGTGGCTTCTCGCCGCTGGCCATTCCTCGTCAGACGTGCTCGCCGTGCTTAACGGTCAGAAACTTGAGCTGATAACCGCCCCCATGCAGATACTTTCGTGCGCCGTTTACAGTGCCCTCACGCTTGCGCTGTTTGTCTGGCGCAAGTGGGCCGTGCTCTCGCCTGCCTATCTGCGTTCAGGCAAGTGGGGCATATTTTTCTGGAGCGGCATAGCCTCGCTCGGCACTCTGCTACCTTCGGTGTGGCTTCAGAGCCTTATGCCTGACTTGGCCAACACGTCAGAAGAAACATTCCGCCAGCTCATGAGCAGCCAGTATGGCTATTTTGTGCTCTGCCTGCTGGTTCCGTTTGTTGAGGAGACCGTGTTCCGCGGCGCCATCCTCAAGTCGCTCCTCGGCAGTTTCTCGCGTCCGTGGGTGGCCATATTGATATCAGCCGCCGTGTTTGCCGTCATCCATCTAAATCCTGCCCAGATGCCCCATGCCTTCCTCATTGGTCTGTTGCTCGGCTGGATGTATTACCGCACGGGGAGCATCCTGCCCGGTGTGGCCGTCCATTGGGTAAACAACACCGTGGTGTACGTCTTGTGCACACTGTTCCCGCATATAGCCTCGATGAGCAGTCTCGACGGACTTTTCGGCGGCAATCAGAAGAGTGTGGTGCTGTCGCTGATATTCTCTATGTTCATATTCCTGCCCGCCATCTATCAGCTCAACATGCGGATGAAAAAGTAAAGAAAACTGATAATTTCCGTACGTTTAACGCCTTTGTAATATAGCAATACTCTGTTAATTCTTATGTAATCGATTGAAAATGAGAGAGTTAATTAA
>OGDS01000242.1_pt1 | contig 60654 bp, 45 predicted proteins | sample 1570351 | NCBI WGS metagenome assembly OGDS01 (sample SAMEA2581974, study PRJEB24529) | metagenome | biome: Human gut stool | place: China | collected 2011
TTCTAAAGATATAATAATACTTGCCGGAGATGAAAAATCAATTTAGGGATATTGAGCTGTCTAATTTCAGGGGATTCCCCGTGCCGCCGGTTATGTAGCAACAAGACTAATGTGCCGGCTGATTTGCAATCTGCCGGAAATGAATATCAGGATTTATTTAATCCGATTACTTCCTATTTAGCATCACCTCATACTTTTAATGCAAACATAGCATTAAATTTTTCATTACTCACTTCATAAGGCAGCGGTATTTTTAGCGGATCTCAGATCCTTATATTATATTCCGGCGGAGCGCAGATCCGCCGGCACATTACCAAACGTAGTGATTATGAAGTTATGATAAGAATCAACAATGCATATGACTCTAACTCCTAGCTCACATTAGTGAGCGATAACTCCTATAACTACTTTAACTCCCGACTCGAAAGCGCAAATCAGCCGGAACAATGGCAACGTAGTGCGTCTTACGAAAGTGAAAAAGTTAAAAGTGAAAAACGAAAAATCCAAATGTATTGTGATTTTCAGCCCGCCTTTTTGTTTTTATTGACGCAAGGCACTAAGCGCAAGCATAGTTCAGCGAAGCTAATTATGAAACGTAGTTCAGCAAAGCTAATTATAAAACAAAAATATATTATATAATAAAGAAAAATAGAGAATTGGGCATGTAAAAAATCCCAATTCTCTATTTTTATCTTATTGATGCTGCTCGCGAAGAAGGTCGTTGACGGTCTTTACGGGGTTGAATGTTGACAGAGGAACTTCAACGAACACGGTGTTCCAGTTGCTCATAGCACCATTCCACAAGCCCGGCAACTCGAGAGCCTTCAGCTCCTTGCCGTTCTTGCTCTTGCTGCTGATAAATCCTGTTGTCTTGTCAACATAGTCAGGCAGATTGAACGGCTCGCCCTTATAATTCTTAACGGCACAAACGAGGTCAACGGGATTGAAGTGTGTACCCTCGGTGAACATCTTCATGTATTCGGTGTTGCTCTTGTCAATCTGGCTGCTCTCAAGTATCTGCAGACTGATGGTGCCGTCCTGATTGTAGGTAAGGAACGGACCTCCGCCCGGCTCGCCAACGTTCTTTACAACTCCGCAGACACGGATAGGACGGTTGAGCTTTGAGCGCAGATAGATAACGAGGTCGGCATCCTCAAGATTCTTGATGTCTGGCTTGCGGCAGCACAGATCGTTCTGAACGAAACGTATGATTTCTTCAATCTGTGAATTGCTATACTCACCGCTGTCGAGCAGGCGCAGATAGCTGAACACCTTTTCCTGCAACGTTACAAGAATTCCGGCAATGAGCTGCTTGTAGGTTACGGTGTCGTTCTTAAGACGATCGGGGACAACGTTGTCGATGTTCTTTACAAAGATTACGTCGGCGTCGATGTCGTTAAGATTCTGGATGAGAGCACCATGACCTCCGGGACGGAACAACAGAGAGCCGTCGGCATTGCGGAACGGAGTGTTGTCCGGGTTGGCGGCAATAGTGTCGGTGCTGGGCTTCTGCTCAGAGAAAGAGATATTGTAGTTGATGCCGAACTTGGCAACATATTTGTCTTTCTTCTCAGCCACCTTCTTCTCAAACAGAGCCTTATGCTCATGGCTTACGGTGAAATGAACGTTAGCCTCGCCTGCGCTTGACGCATATAATGCTCCCTCAACAAGATGCTCCTCGAGAGGAGTGCGCACGCCGTCTTCATATCTGTGGAAGAGCAGCAGGCCCTTAGGCAGCTGTCCGTAGTTAAGGCCCCTAGACTCTAGCATATTGGCAACAACAGCCTTATAGTTGCCGGCAGCAACAAGGGCTGCGATGTCCTTGCCCTCATTCTTTACGCAAGCTGCGTTAAGCTCATCATAGAAAGCAAACTTCTCTATGTTGTCGAAGAATTTCTTTTCGAAGTCAGTACGCGGTTCGTCATAGTCAGCGCCGAGAAAAGCGAACATATCCTTGAACATACGGCTGGCAGCTCCACTGGCAGGAACAAACTTTACGATCTTCTTGCCTTCTGCCTTATAGGCTTCCCACTTTGCGATATAGTCGGCACGCTCACTGTCGGCAGGAGCAATGACGCCACGGCCTATGCCTGCTGCTGCCTCGAGCTTCAGGAAAGGAAAGCCTTTTTTAAACTCTTCGAGTTGGGTTGCTACTTGTTCTTCGGTTATGCCTTTTTCGGCAATCTGCTTTAAGTCTTCTGGTGATAACATAAGTATTATAATTTTATAAGGTTTCAGTAAATCAGTTACAAATATATAGTTTTTTTCTTAAAAAACATAACTTTAGATATTAAAAAGTTATTACTTATTGTCAGAAATGCCTTATTATTTAATTTATTTGAAAGAACATCCGAAAATATCAGGAAAAATGTGTAAGTTTGCATAACAATGTACTCCGGCAGACCATGAAAAGTTGCCGTGCAAAGGCATTATTAACCTGTAAGCATACACGCCGGCACGCATGCTGAAACATGGAAGACAAGCCAAAGCCGGACATTTTAAGATAGATTCATCAACGGCAGACGCCAACAGGCGGCAATGCCCTTAACATACAAGAAGGATATGGCTGAAAAACTGTTCTTTACCAAAAAAGAGAGAAACGACATTGTAAACATAATACGCGGACTGCGCGAGAACGCACACGGCATGCTGAAAAGAGAAGACGAGAAAAACATCTTCAGGCATCTGAAAACCGCTCTCGAAAACGACCTTATACAGCGCGATGTGTTTGGAATGAACCCCATACTGCTGAGTCTGCAGACCGCACAGATTGCCGTGAGCGAGATTGGACTGAAGCGCGACGGCGTGATGGCCATACTTCTATATACAAGCGTGGCTGAAAACGACAACTCGCTTGAGGAAATAGAAAAGAACTTCGGAAAAAACGTATCTACCATAATTCACGGACTCAGAAGCATACAGGAACTGTATAAGAAGAATCCGGTGATAGAGAGCGAAAACTTCAGAAACCTGCTGCTGTCGTTTGCCGAGGACATGAGGGTGATACTGATAATGATTGCCGACAGGGTGAACCTGATGAGGCAGATAAGGGACACCACAAACACTGAGGCAAAGATGAAGGTGAGCGAGGAGGCAAGCTATCTGTATGCCCCGCTGGCACACAAACTGGGACTGTATAAGCTGAAAAGCGAGCTGGAAGACCTGAGCCTGAAATATCTTGAGCACGACGCCTACTACATGATAAAGGCGAAACTCAACGAGACAAAGAAAAGCCGCGACGCTTATATAGAAAAGTTCATAACGCCTATAGACAAGAAGCTGAAAGAGGCCGGACTGAAGTTTCACATGAAGGGACGCACAAAGAGCATTCACAGCATCTGGCAGAAGATGAAGAAGCAGCAATGCGGCTTTGAAGGCATATATGACCTGTTTGCAATAAGAATAATACTCGACTCGCCGGCTGAACTGGAGAAGATGCAGTGCTGGCAGGTGTTCGCCATAATAACAAACATGTATCAGCCTAACCCGAAACGTATGCGCGACTGGCTGAGCGTGCCTAAGTCGAACGGATACGAGAGTCTGCACATAACCGTGCTCGGACCTGAAAACAAATGGGTGGAGGTGCAGATACGCACAGAGCGCATGGACGAGGTGGCAGAAAGAGGACTGGCTGCCCACTGGAGATACAAGGGCGTGAAGGGCGAAAGCGGACTTGACGAATGGCTCAACAGCATCAGAACGGCGCTGGAGAACAAGGACGACCTGCAGGTGATAGACCAGTTTAAGATGGATCTTTATGAGGACGAGGTGTTTGTATTTACGCCCAAAGGCGACCTTATGAAGTTTCCGAAAGGAGCCACCGTGCTCGACTTTGCCTACCGCATACACTCTAACATAGGCAACCACTGCACGGGAGCAAGGATAAACAACAAGGCGGTTACATTCAGATACATACTGAAAAACGGCGACCAGGTGGAGATTATGACGTCGAGCACGCAAAAGCCGAAACAGGACTGGGTGAACATCGTGAAGACAAGCCGCGCAAAGTCGAAGATAAGAATGGCCATAAAAGACCTTATGGTGAAAGACGGAGCGTATGCAAAGGAGATGTTTGAACGCAGACTGAAAAACCGAAAGATCGACTTTGACGAGAGTGCCGTGTCGCACCTGATAAAGAAACTGGGATATAAGGAGGCAAACGACTTCTACAAAGACATGGCTGACGGAAGCCTCGACGTGAACCAGACAATAGAAACGTATCAGCAGGTGCTGATGTTCGACAACAACACCGCACCAACGGCTCCGGCAAGAAGTGCGAAAGAGTTTAGCTTTGAGAACCCCAACGAGGAGATTGCCTACTCGAACGACGACGTGCTGGTGATTGACCAGAACCTTAAAGGCGTGGACTATACGCTGTCGAAATGCTGCCACCCGATATACGGCGACGACGTGTTCGGATTTGTAACCGTGAACGGCGGAATAAAGATTCACCGCACCGACTGCCCCAATGCACCCGAACTGAGAAAGCGATTCGGCTACAGAGTGGTGAAGGCGATGTGGAGCGGAAAGGGCAAATCGCAATACTCTATCACACTGAAGATTATAGGAAACGACGACATAGGAATCGTGAACAACATAACGAGCATTATATCGAAAGAGGAGAACATCATGATGCGCAGCATAAACATTGACAGCAACGACGGACTGTTCCGCGGTAACCTCGTGGTAAACGTGGAGGACACATCGAAACTGGAACAGCTGATAAAGAAGCTGCGCAACGTGAAGGGCGTGAAACAGATTATAAGACTGTAAGAAGCATGAGGATGCGGCAGCAACGCCGCACATACAAAAGGCTATGATGCCTTGACAATAAAAAGGAAACGGACAAATGCACAGGCCTAACAGCCGGCATTTGTCCGTTTTTATATAAATCTTTCTTTAACTTAAACCCATATTAGCCCGCACACAGCATTATTTGTTTTGTGCATTCATGCTTTCAGCCGTCTACTTGCTGAAGAATATGCGGAGCAATGACCTGTTTACGGTTAAAGGATCTGCTGCAACATGTCTTTGTTCAGGAGCTTCATGGCGTCTTCCTTGCTTATCTTGCCGGTAACGTCGATAAGGGCACAATCTTCATCGTCTGAAAAGGCGATGAAAAGTTCGGTAACATAGTCGCCCTCACACTTGCCGAATACTTTTATTGTGTCTGACTCGTCAACGAACGAAGCCATGGCTTCATAGGCTTCAGAGTCTATCTCTCCCACCCTGTCGTTGAATGTCTTTATCTGCTCGTCGGTGCCCTCAGACAGCAGGACGAGGGTGCCGCCGTCAAGATTAGACAGGAGAGCCTTGACATTTTCAGGCATGGCGGCAGCCTGCGCAGCAATAAGGTCCTTGCTGAGCATTATGGTCTGAGCACCTGTAGACTTTGTGATCTCGTTGATTACCTCTTGTGTGCTTTTGGCAAAGCCGGCCATGCAGAACATTGCTGCCAGCGCCAGAATAAACAGCTTTTTCATAATAGTGTCGTTTTGTTGTTAATTATGTCATTTGTTTCTATTGTCATAGACGTATGACAAGGCCGTCAGTGACATGAAAGATAAAGTTTTCACACTTTTTATATTATACACACCTCATTCAGTTCAAGCCGTCAGGCATGGCGTTGCCCTGACATGAGGCATAAGCCCAAATCAGCAATCAGAATTTAGGGTAAAACGGACGACGGCTCCGATGACATGTCGTTACATCATTGGAGCCGTCATACATAATGTTATATCGCAGGCAGCTGCGCCGTTATTGTCTGTTCTCCTTTATCTTCTGCACGTAAGCGTCGATAACGGCCACGGCAGTGATGTTGACAACATCGCGTACGCTGCACTCGAAGTCGGTGAAATGTATAGGCTTGTTAAGACCCATCTGGATAGGACCGATAATCTCTGCGTCAGAATTCATTGCACGCAACAGCTTGTATGCGTTGTTGGCACTGCTGAGGTTAGGGAACACAAGCGTGTTGACATCCTTGCCCTTTAGGCGCGAGAACGGATACTTGGCGTCGCGCAGCTTGTTGTCGAGAGCAAAGTTTACCTGCATCTCGCCGTCGATGGCCAGGTCAGGATAACGTGTCTGCATAGCCTCAACAGCAGCATGAACCTGAGCCGGACTGCCTATCTCGTCGGAACCGAAGTTTGAATAGCTTATCATGGCTATCCTCGGCTCTTCGTTGAAGAATCTTACGGTCATTGCGCTCAGACGTGCAATGTCTACGAGCACGTCCTTGTCAGGATGGCGGTTGATAAGCGTGTCGGCCATGTAGAACACACCCTTCTTGGAGTTGATGATATGCATCGTGCCAAAATGGTTGTATCCGGGCTGTATGCCGATAACCTCCTTTGCAACCTTGATGGTGTTTGAATACTTGGTGTAAAGACCCGTGATGAAGGCGTCGGCCTCGCCGGTCTCAACCATCATCATACCGAAATAGTTGCGCTCAAACATCTTGTCGTTGGCTTCCTGGAATGTGTAGCCCTGGCGTTTGCGCTTCTCGGCAAGTATGCGTGCATAGCGCTCACGGCGGTCATTCTGGTTGTCGTGGCGCAGATTTACTATCTCTATGCCGTCGAGATTAAGGTCGAGTTCCTTGGCAAGCTTCATTATACGCTCGTCGTTGCCCAGCAGGATAGGCTGGCAGATGCCCTCGTTCCTTGCCTGTACGGCAGCCTTGAGCATCGTAGGGTGTATGCCTTCGGCAAAGACAACGCGCTGCGGGTGCTTGCGTGCTGTATCATAAAGCTTCTGCGTGAGCTTGGTTTCCTGTCCGAGCATCTCGCGCAGATGGTTCTTGTATTCGTCCCAGTCGGTTATCGTAGTGCGTGCCACCCCACTCTCTATGGCTGCCTTGGCAACGGCTGCCGACACTTCGGTGATGAGGCGCGGGTCGACAGGTTTCGGAATGAAGTAAGACGGACCGAAAGTAAGGTTGTTTACCTGATATGCGTCGTTAACGACATCGGGCACAGGCTGCTTTGCCAAGTTGGCAATGGCGTTGACGGCGGCAAGCTTCATCTCCTCGTTTATGGCAGAGGCGTGAACGTCGAGAGCACCTCTGAAGATATACGGGAAGCCGATAACGTTGTTAATCTGGTTAGGATAGTCAGAACGGCCGGTAGACATGAGCACGTCGGGACGGCTGGCCATGGCTTCCTCATAAGAGATCTCGGGCACGGGGTTAGCCAGGGCAAACACAATGGGCTGGTCGGCCATCGACCTTACCATGTCCTGAGTGAGCACGTTGCCCTTGGAAAGACCGACAAACACGTCGGCCCCCTTGACAGCCTCCTCGAGTGTATGCACGTCGCGGCGGTCGGTAGCAAAGAGCTTCTTCTGCTCCGTAAGGTTCTCGCGGTCGCTGGTGATAACGCCCTTAGAGTCGAGCATCACGATGTTCTCGCGCTTTGCGCCGAGAGCCATATACAGCTTTGTGCATGATATGGCTGCCGCACCTGCTCCGTTGACAACAATCTTAACCTTTGATATGTCCTTGCCGTTAACCTCGAGAGCGTTCTTCAGTCCGGCGGCAGATATGATGGCCGTGCCGTGCTGGTCGTCGTGCATCACGGGGATGTCGAGCGTGCGCTTCAGGCGCTCTTCGATGTAGAAACATTCAGGAGCCTTTATGTCTTCAAGGTTGATGCCGCCGAACGTGGGGGCTATCTTCTCTACAGCCTCGCAGAACTTTTCGGGGTCTTTTTCGTCAACCTCAATGTCGAACACGTCGATGCCGCCATAAATCTTAAACAAGAGTCCCTTGCCCTCCATGACGGGCTTGCCGCTCATGGCTCCGATGTCGCCCAGACCGAGCACGGCGGTGCCGTTGCTTATCACGGCAACCAGGTTGCCCTTGGCGGTGTATTTATACGCGTCATCGGGAGTTTTCTGTATCTCAAGGCACGGAAACGCAACGCCCGGCGAGTAGGCCAGACTAAGGTCGGTTTGCGTACTATAGGGCTTTGTCGGTTTAACTTCTATTTTTCCGGGTTTCCCGTTCTTGTGATATGCAAGAGCGGCCTCTTTTGTTATGTTTACCATAGGCGTTTTCTGTTATCTTATTTTGTATTGTCTTTTACCTTATAACCATTTCACTTTATCATGAAAAGTCATGCAAATGTAATAAAAATAAAGGAAAGCAAATAGTTTTTTTAGAAAAATTATTAACTTTGCAAATAAAATAAGAATAGTGTTTATGCGCAAAACAGGCAACATAACAGTTTATCGTGAAAATCTGAAAACAAGGATACTCGAAACGTCGATACAGCTCTTCAAACAGAAGGGAATTAGGGCTGTGAAGATGGACGATATTGCCACGGAAATGGGAATATCCAAACGCACCCTGTATGAGATTTACAGCAACAAGGAAGACCTGCTTTACGAGTGTGTAAAGCACGACTCGGAAAAGATGACCAAGCAGCTGCAGGAGTATGCCGAAAAGACGGACAACGAGATGGACGTCATAGCCTTCTTCCTTAAAGCCAAGCTGAGAGACCTGGGAACCATCAATCCGCGCTTCTTTCTTGAAACGCAGAAATACTCTAAGATTGTAGCTTTTCTGCAAGAGTATAACGAGAGACAGCGCGCCAACTCGTACCTCTTCATGAAGAAAGGCATAGAGCACGGATTCTTCAGGGGCGACATCAACTATGACATCGTGCACAAGATGAGCGACGCCGCCATGAACTATGTAATGCAGACAAAGATGTACCGCAAGTATTCGCTGAAGGAGATATTCCACACCTTCATAACGGTCTACATGCGCGGGTGCTGCACAAACAAAGGGCTCGACTATCTGGAGAAGTATATGGACGAAAGCAAGATAAACAAATAGGACACCGACAAGAGAATGACGCTGCGCGGACGGCGGCCCAAGGAGCAGGACAACAAAGATAAGATTCAGGACGAAGCGCGACAGGAGGGTTTAAAATCCGAGAACGATCAGTATACTAAAACAATTCAGCCACATACGCAACCGCATCAAGGAAGCAAAGGAAAATCATAACATCGACAGAAAACGGCATACGCAACCGTGACGTCTCTACACACGGAGAGCATCAGCGCACCCATGAAAAGACATTATAAAAATGGTGTGCGACAACGGTCTGTGCATGCTGACATATTGCCGGCATGGCGGACACGGTGCTTACATTGTGATTTCTGTCAACGCTCCAGAATCTTGCTATTCTAAAATTTCTTTCCGCAGGACGTAAAATTCCGCTGTTTTTGTGTGCAAGCGTAAACTGCTATACTGCAACATGTTGGCACGCCAAAGAGCATCAGTGTGCATTATTCTGACACTAAAACAGCGGCATTTTGCCTCAAAATTCACTCATGACACAAGGCATAACGCATGGCAAAAGGTGGCATATTAGGATGCAAAAGGCCACAAACGGCAACACGAAAGGCGGCATTTTGCAGACCGGGATGCTGCCGGACGCACAAAAACAGCATATTATCGGGCACATATTTTCTATTTTGTCTGAAAATCCATACAAAGGCAAAATATCATAATGAACTGCATAAGCCTCAATATGCTTACACTTATCAATATTCAAATGTCCCAATCATAAACCAACACTTGCCTGCTAAAGGCATACCGTCAATACACACGGAAACTCAGACGAAAACATGCTCAATATAAAAACAAAAATCCTGCGGATTATAATTGGCCGATTTAGGATAAAAAAGAAACGCCCACACAGAAGCCAAGCCTGCATGAGCGTTTCAGTCACTATGTTTAAACAGAATTAAAATATATAAAAACAAAACACTAAAGTTTGTTCATTCCCGGCTTGCAGACCACGTCTGCACCATTGCTGCGGATGACTATGCCCGAAGCCTTGCTGCCCTTTATGTCCATGTTGAGCGCGCCGTCGGGCACATAGAACGTAACATTGTCGAAGAGCACATTGCGGCTGTCGTCTATCACCATTGTGTTGTCAGTAGCCTGTATCTCCATGTTGCGCAGCGTCAGTCCGTCGGCATCGTTGAGCGTCTTTATTATCCTGTTGGTCCTGACACTGCCGTTCTCAAGTAGCACGCCAGAACACGGAATCTCTGGTATGCCGTTGACGGTCATTAGCCTGTCGGCCGACTCAACGATGAAGTTGCGTATGGTTATGTCCTTAACCGTAGGCGTAAGCGGAGTGATGTCGAGCGGCGGATAGCGGCGCGCAAGTTCACCCATATACATCTTTGAACCGAGCAAATCCCACGTGAAAGCCTCGCGCACGTTCACCAGTCTTATGTTCTCATAGGTGATGTCTTCAACGGTGCCGCCGCGGTTGCGCCTTGTCTTGAAGCGGAAGCCCGTGCGTGTGCCGTAGAACACGCAGTCGTGAAGATACACACGGCGTATGCCTCCTGCCGTCTCGCTGCCGCAGGTGATGCCTCCGTGACCGTCCTTGGCGAGACAGTAGCGTATGAGCACATTCTCTGTAGGACGGTTGACGCGCAGTCCGTCTTCGCATCGTCCGGCCTTCAGCGTGAAACAGTCATCGCCGCAGTTGAGCGTAGAGTATTCTATAAGCACGTTCTTGCATGAAGAGATGTCTATGCCGTCGCCGCTCGGCACGTCTGTAGAGTTTACGGTTATGCCTCTTATTATCACGTTCTCACAATAAACGGGATTAACGTTCCACAGAAGGCTGCGCTCGAAGGTTACGCCCTCAACGAGCACGTTCTTGCAGTTGATGGGCGAAAACGACTTGGGACGGTAGAACGTGCGGCCTTCCTTGCCGTCGCACAGACGCTCTTTGACGGGCATACGGTAGTCGATGTCGTTCTCAACTACGCTTTTGCCGTTAGGGAACTTGCGCATGGGAACGTCCATCGGCGGCCCCATAATCACGCCTTTGCCCGTAAGGGCTATGTTCTTTGCGCCGTTGGCATATATAAACGCACCGGCACCCATAACCTCGACGCCCTCATGACGCGTAAACACGGCAGGCTGATAGTCGTCCACCTCGCCCGAGAACTCTATCACGGCACCTTCATCCAGGCGAAGCTCCACGTTGCTCTTCAGTTCTATTCTGCCTGAATACCACTTGCCGGCAGGCACAACCACGGTGCCGCCGCCACGCTTAGAGAGGCGTTCTATCTTTTCATTGATTGCAGGAGTTATCTTGCCCGATGCCGAAATGTCTGCCTTGCCCACGGTTTCGCGGCGGTCGGGAAATTCGGGGCGCCTTATCTTCTTCAGCTTGAAGGGCGCTTCGTCTACAGGAGCTATGCCGGCAGGCATTGCGGCTGCTCCTACGTTCTCTTTCTCTGGCACTACAATAGTGTTGCCGGCATCAGCCCCGTTGGCGAACACCGGCAACATTAAAATTAATGATAATAAAGATTTTGCGTATCTGTCCATTGTTATGTTTCTTTTAAAGAAAGAACGTAAACAGATTTGATTTGTAACGTTATTTATGCTGACAATTTTCACAGAATGTTTCTATTTTGGTTAATGTTTCGCATATTTTAAGCCAAATCGGTTATTTTAATCCGGCCTTATTGTCGTTTTGACATTTAGCTGGCTGCCGTTTGATTCTCCGCAAGCACTGCGGGCAATGTCAAGAAAAGGCAGACGGCAAGACGCCAACAGAAAGCAATAAGACTGCCGGAAGCCTCAATCTGCAGATAGAAGTAAGACAATGACCGATTTTAGACTTGACGCATTTATCTTCAACATGCATCCTTCAGAAACAGTCTGTAAGGCTGTCAATGTGTTGTTTCAGTCTGTAGGCCAGACCGTTATTTGTATAAGGCAGGCAGTGCCCCGGCTGTTTCAACCATGCCAGAATGCATCCGGACTGCACTGCCTTTACCATTATGTATTATCCGCGTGTGGCATACAGGCCGATGGTGGTGCCTGTAAATCCGCCGGCGTTGCGTGTCGACAGGAAGCCGGCGTCTACATTGTTCTTCAGCAGTTTCCATTCGCCTTTGCCCACTGCATAATAGAAGTCGAACGTCAGACCGCGTGAAACAATCTTCAGGCGTATGTCCTTGTCGGCCTTTGCGAGAGCCGAACTTGCCAATATTTCGTCTTTGCCTCCGTCAGCTGTCTTTCTAAGTTCAACGGCCTTGCCTGCTGACGTCTTGGCAACGCAAAGCAGATACTGATGTGTCTCGTCCTTAAAGAGCAGCATGCCTGCGCGCTCGTTTACAGTCTGAGGCTCGAATACCAGACGTGAGGAGCACTCAAACTTATGATGCTGTATGCGGCGGCCTACGTATGCCGGAACGGCTTTCTCGGCAGTTGTGGTCTCAACGCATTTCATTGACAGATAACCGGGCACGGCATTTGTGCTGCAGATAGAGTCAACAGGACCGCGAAGCGAGAACCAGTCGAGCGGCAGTGTCTTTTCAGAGAAATCGTCGTTGTATGCAAAATTACCGAAGGTTACGTTCTTTCCGCGCACAGCTCCCTTTACATTGCCTGTCATAGGCACGGTTTTTCCCTGTTCAAGTATGAGCGGGAAACCTTCGTCAGTCCAGCTTACAGGCAGGAGGAATGTCTCACGTCCAAGATTCTCAAACTTGCCCTCACACGGACGGCATGCAAGGAACACAGCCCACCAGTCGCCGGAAGGAGTCTGCACGAGGTCGGCATGACCTGCACATGTAACAGGGTCTATGCGGTTAGGATCGAGGTCGCGCTGAGTAAGTATAGGATTCTTCTTGGCAGGAACGAAAGGTCCAAACGGGCTGTCGCTTCTGAAAATCACCTCTGAGTGCATGTCGCTGGTGCCGCCTTCGGCCGACATCAGGAAATATTTGCCGTTAATCTTATACATATGAGGACCCTCAATCCATATCGGCTTGTCCTCCGGATGCACGCCCTTGTTCACGAGAATCTTCTCAGGACCAACAGTCTTGTCGGTATTTACGTCAAATTCGCGCACGCGGATAGCCCTGTGTCCGTCGTATTCAGCCTTGCCTTCGGGTTCGTCATTGTTTACGATATAGGCCTTACCGTCGTCGTCAAAGAAGAATGAGGGGTCTATGCCTTTTACGTCAGGCAGACGGATTGGCTCCGACCATGAGCCGAACGGATCTTTTGTCTTAACGAAGAAGTTGCCCCACCCCACATTTGTGGTTATCATATAAAAGGTCTTGTTGTGAGGATTATACGATATTGCAGGAGCAAAGATACCTGCTGAAACCTTCTGGCCGGCAAGAGGCAACTGCGACGGACGGTCGAGTATATAGCTGATCTGCTTCCAGTTTACGAGGTCCTTGCTGTGGAACAACGGCACTCCGGGATAATAAGAGAAGCTTGAAGTTACCATAAAGTAGTCGTCGCCGACACGGCAGATGCTCGGATCAGAATACCATCCGGGAAGTATCGGATTGTAGAATCCGCCCTCTCCTTCGAGCTTCACTTTCTTATAGATGTCGTCATCTCCACTATAACTGAAATAATCGAACAATGCCGTATGGGCAACAGTGGCAGGCGCCTTTGCGGCACTTGCAGCTTGAGCGCCGGCTGTCTGTGCCGAAAAGGCAAGCAATGCAGACGCAAGAATGCAGCTAATTTTAGTTTTTTTCATATCTTTATATATCAGAATATTAAAGTTTTTCATGTCCATGCAGAGGTCTTCGCCATAGATATGCGCCATCCGCTTATGGCTTATGCCGTAAAAGACCTGTACCGAGTACAAAGGTAAAAACTATAATCAATTAGCGCCCCACTATTCGTCACCAATACATTAATATTTGTTTCATGCACATGATTCATCACCATAAAACACATGAAATCAGGACAAAACAGAGATTTTCATACTAAATCTGCAAGTTCAGGAAAGATTACAGATATGCCGTAAAGTAAACAAAAAGGCGGCGTAATAAGCTTACACCGCCTTTTGTGTGGAGCTGGAGGGATTCGAACCCTCGTCCAAACAGGGAAACCATACGCTTTCTACACGCTTATTCCGGCCTTCGGTTTTCGAGTTGCAGCAAGACCCGGACCACCAACTGCAACCTTATCCCCTAAAACTTCATCTTGAGTGCGGGGCCGCACAAGACTATTTCCGATTTAACCGCACCGCTTTACCGAAACGCTTCGGAACAACAGCTTTCGAGCAGTGTCTCGTCCTGTCACCTTGTGACTGGATTAAGCCGATAATCTACTATGCTTCGATTAGGCAGCGAGAGCGTATTTGTTTTCGCCAGATAAATTTTTGACCGCTGAGATTTAGGAGCCAACAGACGACGCTCCGCGTGCTTACGTACCATTCCAACCCGCTGTCAAATCCGGTCAACCCCAATCTGCCAAACGTGCCGGAGCTACGTTTTATCCGTGCAAAGATAACTCTTTCTGTAAGAATACGCAAATTTATGGCTATTTTTTCAATAATCAGAGAGCAACTAACATTTTTTTCAAATTATTTGTGTTACCTTTGCAACAAATTTGAATATTTGGGGTTATTATAGAGAAACAATATTTTTTAGAAGGTGAACAACGTCTATACGAAAGAGGCGGACTGCATAAGCTGCAGCCATGATGCTATGAATGCTACACAAAGGGCAATAAAAAGGGCTTTCGACTTTATATCAGCCTTTTTAGGACTGATTATATTATCACCATTGTTCCTCATTATATATATAATGCTCAAAAGACAAAAGAACGGACCTGCAATATTCTCGCAAGAACGCATAGGATACAGAGGCAAGCCGTTTACCATATATAAATTCAGAACTCTCAGCAAGGCTGAGGACAAACCACAGTTGGTGGCTAAATGTGATGACAGCAACTCGACCAAAACCGAAAGGTTTTTAAGAGAGCATCATCTTGACGAGCTGCCGCAGCTCTGGAACGTGCTTATCGGCGACATGTCGCTCGTAGGACCGCGCCCTGAACGCAAGTACTATATCGACCAGATAATGGAAATAGACAATTCGTATGTGCTAATATATGAAATGAGGCCCGGACTGACATCTGAGGCTACATTATATAATGGCTATACTGACAGCATGGAAAAGATGCTGAAACGTCTGCAAATGGACATTCATTATCTCGAGAACCGCTCGCTGGCGCTTGACTTCAGCATAATAATGCGTACAGCCGCAAGTATAATTAGTGGCAAAAAATTTTAAGTGGAAATTAATTTAATATGAAAAAATATATCATTCTTTTCTTATTCGCACTGCTGTTGCCTTGTTATGCAACAGCACAATCGTCAATGACAGACGAACAGATACTGAAATTTGTAATGAAAGAAAACGCCGAAGGCACATCGCAGGCACAGATTGTAACAAAACTGATGCAGAAAGGCGTAACTATAGAACAGATCAGGCGCGTAAAAGACAAATATGAACGCCAGGCAAAAAACAAAGGCCTTGGCACCGTAAGCAGCAAAGACTCGGAAGAAGATAACGGACGCCAGAGAAAGAATAACGGAAAGAAAGGCTCAAGCAAAAACGACGATGACGAAGAATCACCGCAATACAGACTTAAAGATACAAGAGAAAAGAAAAAGAGCAAATCAAAGGAAGTTGTCTATGACGAGACAAACGAAGATTGGCTGATGATGCAGGATGAGCTGAACACATTCATCCCTGACACAACGGCTATGTTGGAGAAGCTACTCGCTGAAAAAAGAAAGAAGAAAGTGTTCGGACGTGACATTTTCAACAACAAAGACCTTACGTTCGAGCCAAACATGAACATCGCCACCCCGCAGAATTACATCTTAGGCCCGGGCGACGCTGTTTATATCGACATATATGGCGCATCACAAAAGACTATAGAAAGCACCGTTTCACCCGACGGAGAAGTAACAATAGAAGGTTTCGGCCCCGTACAGGTAAGCGGTCTGACCGTGGCACAGGCAAATGCACGCCTGCGCTCTACGTTAGGAGCAAGATACAGCAGTTCGAAGATAAAGCTAACTGTTGGTCAGACACGCTCGATAATGATTAACGTGATGGGTGAGGTGAAGAACCCTGGAACCTACACTCTTCCTGCGTTTGCAACAGTATTCCATGCCTTGTATATGGCAGGCGGTACAAACGATATAGGTACGATGCGTAACATCAAGGTATACAGAAATAACCGACTGGTGTCTGTTGTGGACATCTATGACTATATCCTGAACGGAAAACTCACAGGCAACGTCAGACTTGCCGACAACGACGTCATTTCCGTTGGTCCTTACGACTGCCTGGTAAATATTACCGGAAAGGTGAAAAGACCGATGTACTATGAAATGAAGCGAAACGAAAGCGTTGGTACCTTGCTGAAATACGCCGGAGGATTTACAGGAGATGCATATAAGAAATCTGTACGCATTGTCAGAAAGACAGGAAGAGAATATTCTGTCTACAACGTTGATGAATTTGACATGAGTGCATTCCATCTTGCAGACGAGGACTCTGTAAGCGTTGACTCTATCCTGCCCCGCTTCTCTAACATGGTTGAGGTCAAGGGTGCCGTGTTCCGTCCCGGAATGTATCAGGTAGGAGGCGACATCAACAGCGTAAAAACACTTATTGAACACGCCGACGGTCTCCGTGAAGAAGCCTTCACTGCACGTGCCGTAATGCACAGAATGAAGAAAGACCGTACACTCGAGGTCGTTCCTGTTGACGTGGAAGGCATATTGGACGGCACAGTTCCTGACATACCTATACAAAACAACGACGTGCTGTTCATCCCGACTAAACAGGAGATGATGGAGGAACAGACTATCACAATACACGGAGAGGTGCAATACCCGGGTATTTACAGATATGCCGACAACGAAACCCTTGAGGACTTCGTCTTGCAGGCAGGAGGCTTAAAGCAGACAGCCTCAACAGTAAAAGTGGATGTGTCAAGACGAATTGTAAACCCGAAGGCACTGACAACCGACTCAGTCATTGCCCGCACTTACACATTCGCCCTGAAAGACGGTTTTGTGATTGACGGTACACCCGGCTTCAAACTCATGCCGTTCGACGAAGTGTATGTCCGCAAGAGTCCCGGCTACTACAAGCAGCAGAATGTTGTCGTTGAAGGCGAAGTAATGTTCAGCGGTACATATACGCTCTCTAAGAAGAATCAGCGTCTGAGCGACCTTATAAAGAGTGCCGGCGGCGTTAACGACCGTGGCTATATTGCAGGTGCACGCCTCGAAAGAAAGGTGAACGAGAGCGAACGCGCACGTATGGAAGCCGTGCTCAAAAAAGCCAAGGAAGAGGCAGAACAGATGGAAATAGAAGCTGCTAAGGAAAACAAGAAAATAGATCTTAAAGACAGCGAGAAAATCAAGAAATTTGAAATACCTGAGTTCTATTCTGTCGGAATAGAGCTTGACAAGGCCCTAGCCAACCCCGGATGCGATGCAGATATCGTTTTGCGTGAAGGCGACAAAATCATAGTACCGCAATATAACGGAACAGTAAAGATAAACGGTGCTGTGATGTATCCTAACACCGTAGGTTTCCAGAAGGGCAAGAAGGCTAAATATTACATTAACCAGGCCGGCGGATTCAGCGAAAAGGCAAAGAAGAGCCAGACATACATTGTTTACATGAACGGCACTATTGCAAAGGTTAGCCAAAATGCCAAGCCAAAGCCCGGATGTGAAATTGTTGTACCTGAAAAGGAAATCAACAAGATGACTATTGCTGAAAAGATGACTATCGGAACATCTGTTGCATCAATAGCAACAATGATTGCGACACTGGCAAATATATTGTAAAAAAATAAAAGAAAATGGTTGAGAATATAGAATACAAGCTCAGGGAAATAGACCTGAAAAAGCTTCTTAACAGAATAAAGACACATAAGAAATTATTTATAATAAATCTTTCTGTTGCATTTGTTGTAAGTGCATTCTTAATTTTATGTGTTCCGAGATTCTATGTCTGTGAAGTTAAACTGGCACCTGAAACCACCACTCCAAATATAGGTGGCCTTGGTGCCTTGGCGTCGAGCTTCGGCCTAAACATGTCTAATATGGCAAATCAGGATGCCATTGTGCCAGAGCTGTATCCTGACCTGATGGAATCTGCCGACTTTCAGACAAGCATGTTCCCCATTAAAATAAAATCAAATGACGGGAAAATAGAAACTACATATTACGAATATCTTGAGAAGTACCAGAAATCAGCATGGTGGGAAAAGATAATAGGTTTTGCAAAAGACTTGTTTAAAGACGAGGATGCTGAAGGCGGAGCTAGCGCAATGAAAGTCAATCCTTTCAAAATGACAAAGAAGCAAAACGACATAGCCAAACTGGTTGGGCAAAAGATTAAATGTAGCGTTGACAAGAAGACCAGTGTCATCACTATAAACGTTGAGGACCAGGATCCTTTGATCTGTGCCACCATAGCAGACTCTGCAAGGGTAAAACTGCAGCAGTTCATCATAAAGTACAGAACTAACAAGGCACGTATAGACCTGGAGTACACAAAAAATCTGTATCAAGAAGCTAAAAGACAGTATGAACGTGCAAGACAGGTATATGCGGTGTTCTCTGATGCCAATCAGGACTTGGTGCTTGAAAGCTACAAGGCAAAACTGGAAGACCTTGAAAACGAGATGCAGCTGCAGTACAACAACTATCAGCAAATAAGTCAGCAGCTTCAACTTGCAAAAGCGAAATTACAGGAAAGAACGCCTGCGTTCACTACACTACAGTCGGCATCTGTACCACTTAAGCCTACAGGCCCCAAACGCATGGTGTTTGTTGCGTTCTGTATGATTCTAACATTCATAGGAACATCTGTCTATGTTTTCAAAAAAAATATTTAATGGTAATGAACGCACAGCTTTAATAAAAAAGAACATTGCCGGTTCCATACTTATAAAAGGCTGGAACTGCATTGTTCAATTATTGCTCGTGCCCATTACATTAAATTGTCTGAACCAATACGAATATGGAATTTGGCTTACCATCAATTCCATTTTGTTATGGATAGACCAATTTGACATAGGCCTGGGAAACGGACTCAGAAATAAGCTTGCAGAAGCATTAGCAAAAGGCGACAAGGAAAAAGCCAGAAGGCTTGTCAGCACAACATTCATGATGCTGATCATTATTGTAATACCCATTGTTCTCATTTTAAGAATAATAATTCACAATATTGACCTTCATTCGCTATTGAACATAAACAGCGCCACAGTACCTAACTTAGAGGGTATATTTGTTATTTCCATTGTATTTGTAGGCATAACATTTATCTTCAAATTTATCGGAAATGTCTATCTTGGGCTTCAACTTCCGGCAATAAACAATCTTCTCGTTGTTTCCGGCCAGACACTGGCACTGATCTGCATATTTGTTTTGTCGCTAATATATAAGCTCACATTATTCGACGTGGCCTGCATCTACACATTGTCGCCCTTGATGGTCTACCTGATTTCGTATCCGCTGACATTTTGCAGATACAAATATCTAAGGCCTTCATTCAGGCTGTTTGATAAAACAGAACTTAAAGAACTGTTCTCACTAGGAATATTGTTCTTCATTGTTCAGATATCAGGTCTGATAATATTTGCCTCTTCAAACGTACTGATTACGCGCATATTATCTCCGGCAGAAGTTACGCCATACCAGATTTCATACAAATACTTCAGTCTGACGATAATGGTGTTTACAATCATCACCGCACCGCTCTGGTCTGCAACAACTGATGCGTATACAAAGAATGACTGGAAATGGATAAACAACATGATGAATAAGATGAATAAAATAATGCTGGCGTTTCTCGTTCTTCTGATACTGATGCTCGCATCATCTGAATTCATCTATAAAATATGGATTGGCGGTAAAGTTGAAATAGGTTATCTGCTGTCTGCATTAATGGCAATATATATGTGTGTACTTATTTACAGCACATGTTACTCTAACATCCTCTTCGGAATAGGAAAAATACGTCTGATTACAATAATAACAGCGTTAGAAGCTATAATATACATCCCGTTGGCTATATTCTTAGGCAACAGATTTGGTCTTTACGGCATCATCAGTGCACTGATATCCGTTAATCTGATATGCACTATATGCAATAAGATTCAGTTTGAAAAGCTGGCAAACAATAAAGCAACGGGAATATGGAATAAGTAAATAAAGGCAAAATGTTGACAAACATAATAATATTAATATTTGTGTTCGCAGGAATGCTGTCTTTTTTCCTGCTGTCACCCAGATTCTGCTCTTATCTTCCAAAACGTCAGATATTCTCACCATGGAATACAACTCTGATTGTATGGATTATAATTCTCACGCTCTATACTTTTGTTCATAAGGAGCTGTATGCTGTTTCTGAACAATTTGTATATGGCTTAACCATTTGGGTATTTACCTTTGTCATTACATCTGCCGTCACCTTTGTAGTTTTCCCTTCATATAAAAAAAGCCCATGGAAAGTATGCGAAAAGAATGTTGACATAATAACATTAATTACGCTGATCCTTGTTCCTATGGCCGTGTATAAAGCTGTGCAACATGCATTTATGCTCGGTTCGCCCGAAGGAATTTTCTCTACATTGAGAGAACAAGCCGTAAATCCGGAGGAGAATCAACTTGGTATTGTAAAATACTTTGTTTACGTAATCAATGTATTGTTGATGATAGAAATCAGCAGAGAAAAAAGAAGAAAGTGGAGATTAAGACTTGTCATCTTATTCTGTTTCTTGTTTTTCATAGCAACTATAGCTAAGATAACACTTTTCATGTACATATTTTCAAGTCTATATTTACTCTATGAAAATAAGAGAATATCTCTAAAGCCAATACTTATCGGAAGTATTTTCCTTATTGCACTTGTACCAATCATGTACCTACTTCGCAGTGGCAACGATCAGGAAACAGATACCGAACTTGTGGCCAATCTGATCATTATTTATATGATTTCATCAATAGTTGCATTTGGAAATATAACACCGTGCTCATCATTACAATGGGGTGAAACTTCTCTACGTTTTTTTTACTCATTTCTTCATATGTTAGGAGTAAATGTCGATGTTTCAAAAACCACATTACAAGACTTCTGTTATACACCACTTCCTACAAACGTATATAGTGTTCTATTTCCATATTACAAAGATTTTGGACATGTTGGAATATTTGCATTTGCCCTAATTGAAGGTATTATGATTGGTATCATATATAAATATTCAAAAACAGGAAATAATCTTATGAAATATTTGTATGCATATATTTTTACATTATTAATAATGCAGTTTATGGACGAACAGATATTCCAGGGTTTGTCATCTATCATACAGATGACCGTACTTATCTTTATTTGTCACATCAATTTGAGCTATAATAAGGAGTGATGAAAGATGGATAAATTTACAAGAAACAACAATCCTGCATCAATTGCCGTTGTAGTGGTGATTTATGGGTCGAAATTAACCAGCTGCAACGTATACAATACATTAATAAAAAATAATATAGACAACATAAGCTGTTTGCTTGTTTTTGACAACTCGCAGACAAAACAATACGAAAAGATAGATCTCCCTAATGGGAAATACGAATATTTCTGGAACCCGTCCAATCCAGGACTATCCGTACATTACAACGAAGCAGCAAGGTATGCCAGACAACACGGATACGAATGGATTTTGTTATCAGACCAAGATACGACATTTCCTCCGGAAGCAATGGCTGAATATCAAAAGGCTTTGACGGAGAACCTTGACTGCAGTCTGTTCGTACCCATACACAAGATATCAGGCGACAGATTTCTGTCACCTGTCAGATCGTGTATTTGGAAACAGACGACATGCATAAAACCAGGCATGCATAAAATTAAAGAATATGACATTATAAACAGCGGGATGCTGATAAAAGTCGCCGACTTTATTAAAGCGGGCGGATATAAAGAAGACGTAAGCCTCGACTTTTCTGATTTTCAATTTATTGAAAGACTAAAAAGAGTCACTAAAAACTTCATCGTATTAAACATCGAATGCATACAAGACTTTTCGAATAACTCTGAAGACAAAGCAAAACTTATCAGCCGCTTTAAGAAATATTGCCAAAATGCTGCCAACTTCGAGACCAGAAGCATATATACAAAAGCCAGGATATCGTATCTTGTCTTAAAACATACTATTGCCCTCTCTGTAAGATGTAAGACAACAGAAACGTTCAAAATATTAGTCAAAAGTATAATAAAGAAATAAAGTTGCCATGATTTCAGTCTGCATAGCCACATACAACGGTGAAAAATTCATAAAACAACAATTGACTTCCATACTGGAACAATTAGCCCCCGCCGATGAGATAATCGTATCGGATGATAATTCTAAGGATAATACAAGAAATATAATTGAGGAATTAAATGACAACAGAATAAAAATTATTGACGGACCCGGCATGGGTTCACCCACAAAAAATTTTGAGCAGGCACTGAAACATGCTAAAGGAGACTACATCTTCCTTGCCGACCAGGATGATGTATGGAAAGAGGGAAAAGTTTCTACATGTATGAAATATCTTAAAGATTATTGTTGTGTTGTCAGCGATGCAACAGTAACCGACGGGGATTTAAAGGAGACTTCATCTTCTTTTTTCAGGCTCAACAACACAAAATACGGGAAATGGTATAACCTGCTTCTAAAGAACGGATATCTTGGCTGTTGCATGGCTTTCAGAAAAGAACTGCTAAACGCTGCCATACCATTTCCGGAAGACACCCCTATGCATGACATCTGGCTTGGAAATGTCGCAGCATTCAAATTTAATGTATGCTTCATACCCCAAAGTCTTATTCTGTTCAGAAGACATGGGCACAACAGTTCGTCAACAGCAAGAAAAAGCACCTCGTCGTTAAAAGACAAAATAAATTTCCGGTATGCGATATGCAAAGGCCTCATAAAACTGTGACGGACAACCGCAATGATGTTTTGTTACATCTAAAATATTCAAAAATTTGCTCAAAATATTTATTTTGATTAACTTCGCATTCAGTTTAGAGATGGCTTAACTGCAGACAATTGAGCCTGTCATGATAAAACTTGCCTAATATACAGAAAATGATTAAAGTATCAATAATAACAACTACATATAATAGTGCTAAAACGGTTGCAAGCACGATAGAATCTGTATTAAGCCAGACATATTCTAACATTGAATATTGGATTATTGACGGGAATTCGTCCGACAGGACATTAGACATAATAAAAAAATATCAGGAACGCTTTAACGGCAGGCTGCATTATCTGTCTGAAAAAGACAAAGGTATATACGATGCAATGAACAAAGGCATCAGCAAAAGTTCGGGAGACATCGTCGGCATTCTCAACTCAGACGACTATTTCACATCAGATGACATCATAGAGAATGTAGTAAAGGCTTTTGCTGACAACAAATTAGATGCTGTCTACGGAGACATACATTTCATCGACGGAAGCAACCCCGAAAAAATTGTAAGGTATTATTCGTCTGCCATGTTCAAGCCATTTTGGCTGCGCTTCGGCTTTATGCCCGCACATCCGTCATTTTACGTAAAACGTGAAGTTTATGAAAAATGCGGCAATTATTCGTTAGATTATAAAATAGCATCTGACTATGACATGATGGTCAGGCTATTTCATAAATACCAGATTAGGACAAAGTACCTTAAAAAGGATTTTGTAACGATGCGAACCGGCGGCGTCAGCACTAAAAGCATCAAGAACAGAATACTGATTACGAAAGAAGACGTTAAGGCATGCAAACGTTACGGACTATACACGAATATGTTTTTTATCTCAATAAAGTATCTTTACAAAATCTTTGAATTTAAACGCTTTTCTGTAAAATAACTCGGCTGCATGAATTTATAAACGGCAATTTATAATACAGAATATATAAGTCAGCCCAACTGCTCTTTTTTGAGTTCAACCCCTATCCACTTATTTTGTTTTTACGGGCAACAAAAGTTTAATTGCATTTAAACTAAAAAAATCTGAAAGTAATAGGCGTATTTTCATTAAAGTTAGGTAAAAATACAGCCAATTTCAATAAAGACTGTAAACTAAATCACATCCATAGGTTTCTAATCATTAACCTATTGTTTATGAGTCAAAACTCGGCCACTTTTGATGTAAAAGTGGCCGAGTTTTCTGTTGCAAACAAGTGATTATTTTTGAGCAAATCAGATATTTCGAACTCACCGATTTATTTTCTATATTCGGATTGCCGCCATTTTGTCAGAATAAGACCAGCATATACCGAATAACACAAGCTTTGAAAAGACTTATCTACTAATATCCGGCACAATACAAAAAAGAGTATGAACGACATGAGAAATCATACGCGCCCATACTCCACTTTATTTCTAATTCAAGCCAGCAAACGTCTATCAGTGAGACGGATGCTCCTGAAGATAGTTCTTAGCCTCTATTGCCGCACGGCAACCGCTTGCAGCTGCTGTGATTGCCTGACGATAGTGAGGATCGGCAACGTCGCCGGCAGCAAATACGCCGGGCACATTGGTGCAAGGAGTATTGCCTATGGTCTTGATATATCCTATCTCGTCTAGGTCGAGCCACTCTTTAAACACATCGCTGTTAGGCTTGTGACCGATAGCAAGGAAGAAGCCGTCGATAGGCAGATCGTATTTCTCCTCGTCGGGTTCGCCCTTGCGCTTAACGAGGTGAGCACCCTCAACACCGTTCTCACCATAAAGGCCGAGCGTGTTGTGCTCAAACAGAATTTCTATGTTCTCAGCCTCCTTTACACGGCGCTGCATAACCTCTGATGCACGGAGGAACGGCTTGCGCACAATCATGTAAACCTTCTTCGCAAGACTTGCAAGATAAAGAGCCTCCTCGCATGCTGTGTCGCCGCCGCCAACAACGGCAACAACCTTCTTGCGATAGAAGAAGCCGTCGCATGTGGCACATGCAGACACGCCTTCACCCTTATATTTCTCCTCGTCAGCCAGTCCGAGATATTTTGCCGAAGCACCTGTGGCAATGATTACAGTGTCGGCAGCAATAACATGTCCGTCGTCTGTTGTCAGCTTGTAAGGAGCCTCGCTCAGGTCGGCCTTAACGATAACGCCGTCGCGCATGTCTGTACCGAAGCGCTCTGCCTGCTGCCTCAAATCCAACATCATCTGATTGCCGTCAACACCCTCGGGATAGCCGGGGAAATTCTCTATCACTGTAGTCTGTGTCAGCTGTCCGCCAACCTGCAGACCGCAATACTCTACCGGATTCAGGTTAGCACGTGCTGCATATATCGCAGCCGTATATCCTGCCGGACCGCTGCCTATGATAAGGCAGCTCACTCTCTCTGCGTTTTCCATATTAATTTATAGTTTTTTTAAAAGACAAAGAAAAGCCAACAATACACCACCATGCCCCATAAGGTTGCACCGCGCTATATCATTGGCTTTTCATTTCATCTTATACAAATATGAATGTATATGTTTTTATTTCTTCAACAGTTCTTCAATCTGCTTCTCTATGTTCTCTATCTTCTCTGTAGGCTCGAAACGTGCCACAACTACACCATTCTTGGCAACAAGGAACTTTGTGAAGTTCCACTTTATGTCTGCCTTGCTCTTATAGTCGGGATCTGCCTTTGACAGCATATCGTCAAGAATCGGAGCTATAGGATGGCTCATGTCCCATCCGGCAAAGCCCTTCTGGCTTGTAAGATATTTGTACAAAGGATCTGCGTCTTCGCCGTTAACCTTCAGTTTCTTGAAACGTGGAAACTCTGTGCCATAGTTCAGCTTGCAGAACTCATGTATAGATTCGTCAGTGCCCGGAGCCTGCTGTCCGAACTGGTTGCATGGGAAATCAAGAATCTCGAATCCCTGAGTGTGATATTTTTCATAAAGTTTCTCCAACTCCTCATACTGCGGTGTGAATCCGCACTTTGTTGCTGTGTTTACAATCAGCAGCACCTCGTTGGAATACTCCTTTAACGATACGTCTTTTCCTTTTCTGTCCTTGACAGTGAAATCATAAACTGTTTTCATCTTTTGTTTTTATCGGTTTATATATAAAATCTTCTACAAACTTTATGCCAAACGCTGCGACAACTGTTTATCAGTAAACTTTTGGCATGATATTTTTATCTTCTGCAAACTTACACAAAAGTTTTGAATATCCCACATCCTTTGAAGAAGTTTTTTGAAATATTTATGTAATTGCACAAAGTCAAAAATACCTTTATGTCTGTTTCCGTAATACAGGAATATTTACAAATGACGGCAGGCATACCCAAAATAAGGCGGCGCGGCTAAGACAAAATTCAAAAAACTGCGTCTTTTATTTGACTTTGCTCTCGCCTTTCACTATCTTTGTATGTCATTAAAAAAACTATATGTGCCAAAAGCCTGATATGAAACAATATGCAAAACACGACGGCTCTGCCGTTACAAAAGATATAAGACCGCAGATAAAACTGTGCCGCAAAGAGGAATTTGAAAATCTGTGGCCACAGATAAACGATATATTCGACAAGGCGCGGCAATATATGCGCCGCAACGGCAACAACGTGCAGTGGACTAACGGCTATCCGCAGAAACAGACCGTGGCGAGTGATGTTGCCGACGGGTGTTTCTATCTGATATGCCTCAACGGCCGCATTGTGGCATGCTTCTGCATGCGCCCGTCGCCCGAGCCTACTTATGCCAAGATATACAACGGTCAATGGCCCGACGACGAGCCTTATAACGTGATACACCGACTTGCGTCTGACGGCAGCGTAGGCGGCATCGCACTGCTTGCCATAAGGTTTGCCCTTGACAAAGGCAACCTGAGAGTGGACACTCACGAACTTAACTCCACGATGATCAGTATCCTGGAGAAAGAAGGATTCATAAGATGCGGCACTATTTACGTTGCCGACGGCACCCCGCGCATAGCATTCCAAAAACAAGGAACAAGACATACAAACCAAATAAACATAATGCAATGAACGAAAATGAATATAATCTGCAAAGATTCGTCGATGCACAGGAAACCGAATATGCAACAGCACTTAGCGAAATACGCAGCGGAGGCAAACGTAGCCACTGGATATGGTACATATTTCCGCAGCAGAAAGGTCTTGGGCACAGCTACAACTCTGAATATTACGGACTCGACGGCACCAGCGAAGCACGCGCATATCTGGCACACCCGCTGCTCGGAACGCGACTGCGCGAAATGTCTGCCGCACTGCTCGAGCACAAAGGCCGCACCACAATACGAAGACTTATGGGCTCACAAATCGACGTACTGAAGCTGCGCACATGCATGCAGCTGTTTGACAGCATATCGCCAGGCGACATATTTGCCGAAGTGCTCGACGCCTTCTTCAATGCCAAAGAGGAATAACCTGTGGCCAGCAATGCTGCAATCAGGGCTTTATCCTGACTCATTACATACCGAAACATATTTAATATAACCATAAAACCAAGCAAAACGATGTTAGCATACACATACATAGAGCGCGGACGGTTTGAACTTAAAGAAAAGCCCGTGCCGCAAATTAAAGACGCGCGCGACGCCATTGTGCGCGTAACCCTCGGAAGCATCTGCACAAGCGACCTGCACATAAAGCACGGCAGCGTGCCGAGGGCCGTGCCAGGCATAACCGTTGGCCACGAGATGGTGGGCATAGTTGAACAGGTGGGAGCTGAAGTAAGAAACGTTAAGCCGGGCGACCGCGTTACGGTGAACGTTGAAACGTTCTGCGGCGAATGTTTCTTCTGCAAGCACGGCTACGTGAACAACTGCGAAGACCCCGACGGAGGCTGGGCGTTAGGTTGCCGAATAGACGGCGGACAGGCCGAATATGTAAGAGTGCCGCACGCCGACAACGGACTCAACCGCATACCCGACAACGTAACAGACGAGCAGGCACTCTTCACAGGCGACATACTTGCCACAGGATTCTGGGCAGCACGCATATCCGAAATTACATCAGACGACACAGTAATGATAATAGGTGCCGGTCCGACAGGCATATGCACCCTGCTGTGCGCCATGCTCCATAAGCCACGGCGCATAATCGTCTGCGAGAAGTCGGACGAGCGCATCCGTTTTGTACGCAGTCATTATCCCGATGTACTCGTAACCAAGCCCGAAGACGCCGAAGCCTTTGTAAAAGCCAACAGCAGTCACGGCGGCGCCGACAGAGTGATTGAAGTGGCAGGAGCCGACGACACTTTCGAACTGGCATGGCGATGCGCACGTCCCAATGCAATAGTTACCGTTGTGGCTCTTTACGACAAGCCACAGACACTGCCCCTGCCCGACATGTACGGCAAGAACCTTACGTTCAAGACAGGCGGCGTTGACGGTTGCGACTGCGACGAAATTCTGCGTCTGATATCCGAAGGCCGCATCGACACCACCCCGCTGATAACCCACAGCTATCCGCTAAACGAGATTGAAGAGGCTTACCGCACGTTTGAAAACAGGCTTGACGGAGTGATAAAGGTGGCAATAACCGAGAGGCAATGGCCATAGGCAGCGCATGCCTTCACGTTGCCGGCAGGCACAGCAGAAACAGATTATCATGTTTACTTGCCTGCCGCCATCATTCTGATTTTTCCGTTTTCTTATTGATAGGTTAAAATTAAGACTTTCTAAGACACCATAAACAATCAGAGGGGACGTTTTTTGATTCGCTCAAAAAACGCCCCTTTGATTTTCTTAATTCACAAAAATATTATTTTTCTGCAAGTTTTTCCTTAAACCATCTAACCACGCGGTCGATGACAGGCTGCTGAAACCAGTACATGTCGCCATGCCCGGCATCTTCAACCTCTACATAACTTACGTCGTTGTCTGCTTTCTTCAGCGCGTCATACAGCTGCCTGCTCTGCACAGGCGACACCAGTGCGTCTGCCGTACCGTGCATTATCAGAAACGGAGGCAGTCCCTTGCGTATATGCCCCATCGGACTTGCCTTCATTGCCTTTGCCGTATCGCTAAGAATGCTTGCGCCAGGATAAGAGGCAAACGCCGTTCCGTGAACGAGCAGCGCCTCGGTAACGGCCTTCGATGCGTGTATGTCCTGTATCTCCTTTGAATACCCCTCGCCTATGTTCATCAGGTTGCTTATGCCATAAATTGTCGCTGCGGCCTGCACTTCCGAACTCTGGTCGAGATAGTCGCCCTGATCATATTCCTTGTCGCCGCCCGTAACACCTACCATCTGTGCAAGATATCCTCCTGCCGAATCGCCTATCACGCCTATGCGCTGAGGGTCGATGCCAAACTGACGGGCATGGGCACGAAGATAGCGGACGGCCGACTTGCCGTCGACCAGCAAAGCCGGAAACATGTCGGGCACGGTGCGATACTCTACTGATGCCACCACAAAGCCGGCCTCAGCCAGAGCCATGCGCATCTCTACATATCTGTCGTGTGCTGCCGAAAGAAATCCGCCGCCGGGATAATATATTATGGCCGGTTTGGGCTTGTCCGTACACGGCACGAGCAGAGTCATCTGCAGCGTGCGGTTGTCTGATGCCGATGTAATCTGCGAATATACTATGCCCGTAACGGCATCAATGCGCCCGCGCTCAATGTTCACCTTCATTGTTTCGTGTACGGCCTGCGCCTGTGCGCACACCGGGGCAGCCATAAGGGCTGCTGCCATAATCAAGTGTTTCTTGTTTTTCATCCTTCAGTCTGTTTATTATTCTGCACGAATGCAAAGATACTAAATTAAACGGAACTTTAAAAACTTACTCCCCACTATCTCGCTCTACACCGACCTATAAAGCCTTCTGCCGTTATCGCGCCCTCACTTCTGCGCGTCTCTCACGCCACGATTCATCTATGAAAGTAGGCTTTTGGTAACATAAAAATAGGGAAATTCCTAAAAACAATATGGATTTATGCTTGCACAGGCAGACACAATGAATTATATTTGCAACAGAATATTTAAAACAGCGAAACAGAATATTAATAATTTAAAGCGATATATTATGAAAAAGTTTACATCTATCCTTGCTATGATAATGATGGCAGCCATGTCATTGACATTCGTAAGCTGCGACGACGACGAATACATAGCCGACACTCTGTGGGGCGTTTGGGAAGGCGACATGTACGTAACGAGCGAGTGGAACGGACACACCTACTACTCTTCTTACTCAATCCTGGCCTTCGACAAGGATCCTTACGAGTATGCTTCGGGCACAGGCTACTGGATTGACTATTACAGCGATGCTCCGTGGGACTATTTCGCAAGCCACATAGAATGGAGAGTGAACAACCGCAACATCGAAATTTACTCACGCGAGGACGACACCTACTTCACAATATACGACTACTCGCTATCTGAAAGCTGGTTCAGCGGAACTATCATAGGCGAATATGGCGACCCAATGCAGTTTAGGCTGCGCAAGACGTCATCACCTAACTGGGGTGACTTCGAATGGGGCTGGGACAGCTGGTATGGCTACTCTTATCCTGACTACTCGCCTTCAACACGTGCTGACGGCAGCAACAACGCCGACAGACCTGTAAGAAAGTTTATGAAGAAGACGGCAGAATAACAAAATCTTTATTATCATATTCTATTCCCCGTAAGCACAGTTGGGTGCTTACGGGGAGTTTTTTATCATAAGACTGCTGTGGCTAAAAGCTTAAACACAAACCGCCTTATGCATATAATTTAATTATAAATTCTCAGTTTTTATAATAACCTTATGGATAGCATAAAAAAAGTCATAGGATTACGACTAAAAACTCGGCCACTTTTGATGTAAAAGTGGCCGAGTTACGATGCATAAACGATAGGTTAATGATTTAAAACATTTACGCATGATTTTGCTTACAATTCGGTTTAGCTATATTGCAATTACAGACACGCGTTAAGCAAAACAATATGATTTGGTTACGGTTTTCAGCGTTCATTTTCTATAACCGGTCTTTTAGCACCTAAAGCAAACCTAAATTCCGAAGCCCAATATGAAGTTGGCACCATTATAATTGTCTATGCCGGCTGTGCGCGAACTGATGTGGCGAAATCACTGGCACTATAAAATATTTTATAGCGCCAAGGCAATGCTATTGAATTATTCATTCTTCACTTAAAACTTTCTATCTCACGCAGTTTTTTTACGGCTTCGCCAACGGTATTAATGCCCGTAACCATCATCATGCGCTTGCCGGCTACTTCCTTCAGATTGCATGTACGCGGATTATGACCGATATAGTTTAAGACAGTGTCGAACACGTTGCTGCGATAATATGCGCTCATGGGGTTGCTCACAAACTGCATGCGCATCTGCCCCTGACGCAGGATAATCTTCTCGCAGCCAAGACGCTTGCCTATACGGCGCAACGGAACAACATGCATAAGTTCTTCGCCCTCGTGAGGCACAGGACCGAAACGGTCGACAAGACGAGAACGGTAAGCGTCGAGGTCGGCATCAGTCTGAATGTTGTCAAGTTCACGGTAAAGGAGCATACGCTCGCTGCTGCTAGGCACATACTGGTCGGGCAGATACATCTCGAGGTCGCTCTCAATGGCGCAGTCCTCAACAAAGTCGTCGCCCGTAAATGTCTTGCCCTCGGCCATCTCGTCCTCATACATATCGCTGAACTCATCGTTCTTCAGCTCGGTTACAGCCTGATTCAATATCTTCTGATATGTCTCATACCCAAGGTCTTCCATAAATCCGCTCTGCTCGGCTCCAAGCAGATTGCCGGCTCCGCGGATGTCGAGATCCTGCATAGACAGGTTAAATCCGCTGCCAAGTTCAGAGAACGTCTCGAGAGCCTCAAGCCGGCGACGGGCCTCCTGCGTAAGCACCGACTTAGGCGGAGCAAGCAGATAACAGAATGCCTTGCGGTTGCCACGGCCGACACGGCCACGCATCTGATGAAGGTCAGACAGTCCGAAGCGGTGAGCATCGTTGATAATTATGGTGTTGGCGTTGCTTATGTCTATTCCATTCTCAACGATGGTGGTAGACAGCAGCACGTCGTATTCATAGTTCATGAAGTCCATGATGATCTTCTCGAGTTCCTCGGGCTTCATCTGTCCGTGACCGATGGCCACACGCGCGTCGGGCACATACTTACGTATCATGGCGGCAAGCTCAGGCAGGTTACTTATGCGGTCGTTAACGAAATACACCTGTCCGTTGCGGCTCATCTCAAAGTTTATGGCATCGGCTATCACTTCCTTGTCAAAGGTGTGCAGCTCGGTGCATATAGGATAGCGGTTGGGTGGCGGAGTCTGCATTATACTCATGTCGCGCGCACCCATCAGCGAGAACTGCAGCGTGCGCGGTATCGGCGTTGCCGACATGGTCAGCGTGTCTACGTTCACTTTCATCTTGCGCAGTTTCTCCTTTGTTGCCACACCAAACTTCTGCTCCTCGTCTATTATGAGCAGTCCTAGGTCTTTAAACTTCACGCTCTTGCCTATCAGCTTGTGCGTACCGACAATGATGTCAATCTTGCCGTCGGCAAGGTCAGTCAGCACCTCACGAGTCTTCTTTGCGCTGCGTGCGCGCGACAGATAATCAACACGCACTGGAAAATCCTTCAGTCGCTTAGAGAACGTCTGATAGTGCTGATAAGCCAGAACGGTGGTGGGCACAAGAACAGCCACCTGCTTAGAGTCGCAAGCTGCCTTAAATGCAGCACGCACTGCCACCTCGGTCTTGCCAAAGCCTACATCACCGCAAACAAGCCTGTCCATAGGCCTGCGGCTCTCCATGTCGGCTTTAACATCGTTAGTGGCCTTCAGCTGGTCGGGCGTGTCCTCATATATAAAACTGGCTTCAAGCTCATGCTGCATAAACGAGTCGGCACTGAAGGCATAGCCCTGTTCGTGTCGGCGCGCCGCATATAGCTTTATAAGGTCGCGCGCAATGTCCTTTATCTTCTTCTTGGTTCGCTCCTTCAGCCTGTCCCATGCACCTGTGCCGAGTGTGCTCAGGCGTGGCGGAGTCTCGCTGTCGCGACGCTTGTATTTTGATATCTTGTAGAGCGAGTGAATGCTCACGTCCACCTTGTCGTTGTTCTGATAAATGATGCGTATCACCTCCTGATAACTGTTGCCTGCCGGCACACGCACCAGTCCGGCAAAGCGTCCGATGCCGAAATCCACATGCACGATATAGTCGCCCGGCTCCATCTCCTGCAACTCTTTCATGGTGAGCGCCATCTTGCCGCTGCGTGCGGCGTCAGAGCGCAGACTGTATTTGTGGAAGCGGTCGAATATCTGATGGTCGGTAAAGAAGCATGCCGGCATACTGTTGTCGGCAAATCCTTCATGCAGAGTCTTGTCAACAGGCAAGAACTCTATCCTTCCGGCTTTGCCTTCGTCTGCCAGCGTTGTGAAGATGTCTTTCAGGCGTTCGTTCTGCTTGGCGCTGTCGGCAAGGATATAAAGTTTATATCCGCGCAGCATATAGTCTTCAAGAGCCTTTGTCAGCAGGTCGAAGTTCTTATGGAACAGCGGCTGAGGCGTCATGTCAAACTTCAGCGTTGCCGCCGGTGTGCCCGTCGGCTTGGTGCCCATCTCCATACGTCTGAAACCAGAAGCATCGGTCATAAAGCGTGCTCCGCTTATCAGCATGGAGTCAGCCCTAAGCTCCTTCATAACAGCCTGCTGCTCCATCTCGGTCAGTCCCTCGAGACGTTCTTTCTTAGCCTGCTGCGAAAAGCCGTCATGATAGGTGCGGTCTATAACGTCGCGCACATACAGAATGTCTTTAGCCACAATGATGGTGTCTTCAGGCAGAAAGCGCATGAACGACACTTTCTCGTCGGTCAGCGTTGCCAGCTCGGGCACTATCTCTATGCGCTCGCGCTTGTCGCGCGACAACTGGCTCTGCACTTCAAATGTGCGTATAGAGTCTATTTCATCACCGAAAAAGTCAATTCGGAAAGGATATTCGCTGCTATATGAGAACACGTCGAGAATGCTTCCGCGCAGGGCAAACTGGCCCGGCTCGTAAACATAGTCAACCTCTGTGAAGCCAAAGTCGCGCAGCGTTCTTTCCAGTTGTATAACGTCGTGCGTGTCGCCTGTGCGCAGCAGCAATGTGCGTTCGTCAAGTTTTTTGCGCGACACTACAAGCTCGCTCAACGCCTCAGGACATGTAACCACATAAAGAGGATGGCCCTCAAGCGGCGCCGACAAGCGGCTGAGCACCTCGGTGCGCAATATCTCGCTGGCCGGATCGCGCTGTCCGTACTTCACCTGACGCCGATAAGATGATGGAAAGAACAACACGTCTGTGTTGCCCATTATCTGTGTAAGGTCGTGATAAAAATAGCCGGCCTCCTCGGCATCGTTAAGAACAAAAAGACACATAGGACTGACACGGCGTGCGGCCGACGCAAACATCATTGGAGCAGCCGACGCAACAAGTCCCTGCAGGAAAACGGTCGGAACTGACTTGTCTTCCAGCAACTTGACCAGTGCCGCAACCTGCGGCGACTTGGCATATAAATCAGAAATTTCCTGTATATTCATCGCGAATCCGCTGACAAAGATACAACTTTAAAACGAAACGTGAATACAAATCGAAAGAAGAATGCAAAAGAACAATTCACAATTAGCTGCGCTGAACTGCGTTTCATAATTTATAATTGGCTGCACTGAACTGCGTTTCACAATTTAATTAAAACGAGTCATGTTTCTTAGCTATTCATCCTTAATAAAAAAGTTTCCGCCATGTCAGAGATTCATCACCTCATTTCATGGCGGAAAAAATTGTGAAACGTGGTTCGGCGTAGCCAATTATGAATTACCATCGTATCTTCCGGCCATCCTGCGTATCACCTCAGCAACTTTTTTACGGAAACTTTCGGGAGATACCACCTCTACATCCGAGCCGCGCGACAATATCTCCTGTATCAGGTCGCACGTAGGGCGCATATAATACTCAAACACCGAGTAACCTTCGGCAGTCTCAACTTCCTGCTGCGAATGATGCAAAGGTTGGGAGCGCATATACGACGCATGCATGCCATACACCTTCAGGCGGATTTTTACCGGATTGTCGTCACTTATAACTATGCCGAAGCTGTCTTCAAAAAACTTCTCCGGTTTAAAGTCCTTGGGATAGACAAACTCCTTGTCGGTGATGTGCATATCTATTATATGGTCTAACGCAAATGTGCGTACCGAACCACATTCAACACACTGTCCCACCGCATACCAATGCTGCTTGAACAACTTTACGCAATAAGGTCTAAAAGTATAACATCCTGTCTCTTCACACCAGTTACATCTATATTCAAACTGTGCCTCATGGCCGTCGCGCATGGCTTCAAGAATCTTTTCGAGATGCACTTTGTCCGAAGGCATATATTCAAACAGTATGCGCTTGTTGAGGTTATGCCCGTCTACAAGCAGATTATTAACCGAAAAGGTGTTCAGCAGCCAGTTTCGCAGCCCGTTGTTTTCCAGGTCGTCTACATTCTCGATGTAATAATAGTAGCCTCCTTTTCTGTTGCATTCAATGTTTATGTCGAAAATCTGTTCTATGGCCGCGCGCCAGTTATGGAATGTCCTTAAAGGTATGTCCTGCCCGTCGCTCAGGCTCGACCTGAGCCACCGCTCATTGATTTCCTCAAACGTTATTTTTCGCGAGCGGTAAATTACATCAACAAGCCATATATACTTGTCGAATAGGTCTTTTGTCATAATTAATTGTCTATTTATTTTTTGGTTCTAATATCAATACACAACCGACATCAGCCGTAACAATAACGGCTGACACCGGCAACACAGCATCAACAACAGCCAGCTATTTATTATTTATACGCCAAGCTACAATCCGCAACGTACAAAAAATGTAAACCGCAACATGCCCGTGCCCACAACCATGCAGACAATACTGCAGCCTGTGTACGCCAAACATGCTTATTCATAAGAAACAAAAACCCACAGCCCACCCATTTCTTTCGATTGCAAACAATATCTTACCCCAAAAACAAAACCTATCGCTTCTTCTCAGCATAAGCTTATCATTATGCAAATAACAAAGCTCCGCAACATACGGATATAATCACAGAAACTGCCTCAACGGCATCATTATCCTGCCAATATTGTCTGAAATCAAGAAATTACACCATGACATCACCTAACCAAAAGTCCAATTAAGTCTTATATTTCCTAAAAAATATTTTCTTAATGCTGACTCATTTTTTATATATGTGTTTGAAAGTATCATACGAAGTTATTTAATTTTTGTGCAAAAATAAATGCCACTTATGCCAAACCGCAGCATAAGCAGCAAAAATTTTTCGATGAATTATATGTTTTTAATCCATGTCAAGTGTTTATTTTTAGCTTTTATGTGACGTTAACAAAAACTTTATTTAAACCCGAACCGGTCAACAGACCGCATATGGTTTGAATCTACAGACATATTGATGTCTTCTGATGTCTTAATTATTTTCTATTGCAGCCCATTTTTCTTGAAATAGCCCGACAAACCTGTTAAAAAGCGACAAGCCTTCAATATAAAAATACAATCCGGCCTAATTCAAACAAGCTCGATTGGGTTTATGAATAAGCGATGAAATAACGTCTGAAAAAGAAGCATCTATGCCAACCATATTTCAGTATTATTCACCATATACATTCCACCAACTATCATTTTTTAAAGGATTAATAAGGTCGTCTTCTGATAATAAGTCTGAAATATTTATTATTTTCTCTACAGCAGACTTAAGTTTCTTTTCCTTAAAATCAAAACGCATCTCCTCTTCCTTAACTTTACCCAAAGGAAGGTAATAATAACGCTTCACGTTCAACACCGTTCCCCACTTGCTTTTAATAACTTCCTCTTGCATAAGTCCGTCTTTCCATGTGCTTATCAGTGTATCCGTACTGTTTCCAAACTGTAGCGAATAAATATTTGCTCCATTCAATCTCTTGCATGAAGTTGTTATCTTAACATCATCAGGATAATTAGGATTAGGGTGACACACAGTCTTGACCAATTGCCCATTCTGATAATACTCTTCTGTCGTAGGCTTGAAATCAACAAACCTTTTTATGAAGTAATCGCCATTACCTTTCTTTAAAGGAACCACATCTATCTTTAAGTAATAAAATCCCCCGTTTATATCACTTTCCCAAAAACATACGCATGGATCAACGCTTACATTCAGTTTATAACCTGTCGGAGCTGTTATTTTTTTACCAGACGCCCTGTCTTCCACTTTATAGGCATATCCCTCATTACTATATTCTATTTCAGCCAGCTTATGACGGCTGGTGTCAGGTCTGCTGAAATCAAGACTGTCTATAGCAAGCCTGAAATGCAGGTATGCGCTGTCGCATCTTTCCTCCGTAAAGTCAAAATCTCTCCTTAAATTTATATCAAACTGCAAAATATATTTCAGGCGGTCCTTATCGTCATATCCATACACAATACGCTGCGGTTCGTTTTCTGATGCCGCAGATATGGTAGCCATGAGCCTGCCGTCTTTGTCTACATATTTTATGAGCCAATTCTGAGGAGCCCACTGCAGCATACTCACGGCATAAGACCCGTCTGAATAAGTAACCGAATCGTAGTCCATAAAGCCTGTCTTCTTTATGCAATCAGAATCTTCACGCATATCCGTATGCATAAGGTTTATTACCTCTATTTTATTATCCAAACTGCACGCTGCCGTTAGCAGAAGCACAGAGAACGCGACATACAGGGCATAAATGTTGCATTTCATAATAAAATCTGAAATTAGTGTGTTGTTTAATCATTTACTTAACGAGCCGACAAGTATTTCATCAGCTTTAAATATAAGTTGCAGACCGCATCATAAAGCTCTCCGACATCTTGCCTGTACGCACAAATATAAATCGTGTATTTTGGTTTGTCTGTCGGGAAATAGCCGCACAGTTCCACCTTATATTCAGCAACCGACTTAGGTCCTTGCGGTGTGGTCACTGTGCATATTGTGCCTGTTGGACTTTCGTCTGACAAATTTAGCTTTTTGAGATTTTCCTTATCCTCAAAAATATTTCTGATGCCTCGAATGTTTTTGGGGGCAGCCATCTTATCCTGTATCACCTGAACGAGACCATTTACAGACATAAGCTTAACCATCGTGCCGCCATTGACTATTCCGTTTATATATTCTATCATATCCCACGCAGACATCTTATAGCCATATCCCAGCGAAGTCCACACAATTTCTGACTTGTCCTTATATTTCTTTTGGGGAACATTCAGTCCCGTAATCCTTATGCCTTCGGTTAAGCTGTCTACATTATTTTTGTATGCCAAAGAGGCCGCCTTATAAGTCGCAATGTTCGACTGCTGCACAAACGCGTCATGAAAGGTCATCCTGCCGTGCCTGCTTTCTGGCATATCATTCAGTTCCCTGCCATACACTATGCAAGAACCGTCATAGGTGTCGATGGTGTCTCCGGTGGTTATTCTGCCGATCTCCAATGCTGCCAGCCATGTTGCCACCTTCTCCAGACACGAATATTCATTTCTGCGGAAGTTGTCCATAATATCGTTATCGGTACACCCCACCTCACTTGCCGCCATTATATAGCCTGTATGGGTATCCACAACCATGATCAAACCGCTGTCGGCATGATGTTCATCTTTCAGGCATGCCAGCACACTGTCTGTATATTGATTTATCGCAGGATCAATAGTCTGACAACCGGCAGTCTTACTTCCCTGACAAGCACACATAAGCAATGTGACAACAGCGGATGCCAGAGGTTTTATCGATTTTCTCAGATACATTTTGTTCATAATAACTATTGTGTTGTTTAAATTAATACCAGACGTTAAACTTATTTTTGATATTATTTTTTTCACAGAACTTCATCAGATTACCAATAAAAGTATTACGGTCCGTTCTAAAACCGAACTCCAATTTTAGTTTTTTGATGAAGTCTGAAGCCGTTGAAGCCTGCATAAGATTATATAGTTTCAAAGTGTTTTCCCCGTCAAACCCGTATGAGGCTTCCACGATGCCGTCGCGTCGGTTATAGTCCCACTCCTGAAAGTCGACTTTATGGACGGTCAATCTTCCGTCCTCAACTGTTGCTATCACAACACAGAACAGAGTTCCATTGCGCACAGATTTATACAATATACGATGGGCATTCTTCATTGTGGACTATTTTTATTCAACTATCTCATATTTTGTGTATTCCGGAAACCACTTGTCAAGCTGTGCTTCGACCTTGGCTTGTGTCTCAGGAGTGATATACTTTGACATTTTTCTGATCAGCACCGCAAGCGAAACCGCCTCATCCAGCCAGCCGACGACAGGCAGCCGGTGAGCGTCAAGAAGGTCTATCGGCAATATAAGATACGCCAGCGAACCGAATATTGCCAACTTGTCCTTACGTGGCGTTTTATCACTGCGCATGACATACCACATAAGCAACACGGGACGGGCTGCCGAACGTCCTGCTTTTAAACTCCAGTCACGTATGCCATCCCATAAAGCATCAGTATTCAATCTGAAAATATTCATAACAACATAAATTCTTTGTTTTATCTATATAGAGTAACAAGGCATCAAGAAACTATCATTCTTCATCATCATTTTTAGTCAACCACTGCCTGGATCAGAATTGCATTACATCCAATTTAGCATAAGAATAATTATGATTGAAAAAATCATGGTCCAAAATTTCTTATCTTTATGTAGTTGTAACCAAGAAAAAGAAAATCATGAACCTTAGGCATGAACAAAATTAAGAATTAAAATCTTAACCGACAAGCAATCTGATGTTTTTTTAACGACATTTTTTTGAGCATCATGGTTTCACACATAGCTTGCCTATACCTAGTCCCGACATTCTGCTATTTGTTAATCTTTTCTTTTACATATTTAGTCAAGCAAACAGCCTCATTCCTCATAATAATATTTGCCGTTGCGCAGACAGTCGCAGAAGATTATCTTATTGTCATTATATCCGCAGCGCTCCGTAATGTCGTCAACGCGGTTGTGGCCAACAATCTGCGTATATCCATGCAGCGGGTCGGTCAGTTCGCTTATGTCTGCCCAGAATATTCCTCCGATTTTGCCTATGCGTCCTCCCCTGGCATGCCCAAGGCGCAACATGGCGTTAAACTGGACTGACTCGGGATTATTCAACTGATGCGCTATAGGCTGAGTAAGGTCGCCCTTAAAGTCGTCTACAAACCAGCTGTGCTGTATGCCGGCATGCGTAAATATACGGTTGCCCTGCTGATAGGCATACTGAAACAGCTCTATGTTGGCGTTGAACATAGCCTCGGCAAACCTCTCTATCTGAAAGTCGTAGCGCGAGCCGGGCAGGGCCCTGTCGCAGAAATAATGCAGGTCATGGTTGCCAAGAAGCAGCACCACGTCGTCCATGCGCCGCTTCTTAAGTTCTATGATGTCACGCAGGTTGTCCAGCTGTTGCCTGCGCGTAATGTATTCATACGGATCAAGATAGTCACCCAGAAACACGATTGTGCAGTCTTCGTGCTCATCAACTATGCTTCTCCATTTTTCAATACCGTGAACATCTCCTATGGCTACAATAGGTTTCATTTTTCTTCTTTGTTTAGCAATTACACACTCGACTTGTTTTCTTACTCAGTCTTTTTTTCATTCTCAGTATATGTGCCACAACATTGCAGCATCACAAAATCTCTCTTGCAATCCATGCACAGGCCTCGGCATCAGCAAGGGCATTGTGGTGCATCGTTAGGTCGTAGCCGCAAAGGGCAGCAACAGTATGCAGCTGATGATTCTCTGCACAGGGAAAAGCCCTGCGGGCAGCGGCAAGGGTGTCGTAAAAGCAGTAGTCGGGATAATCCATCTGATAAACCTTGAACGCGGCTTTAAGGCAGCCCTCGTCAAAGCCTTTGTTATGGGCCACCAGCGGCAGCCCCTCAATGAGCGGCTCCACCTGCTTCCACACCTCGCTGAACACCGGTGCCTCCTCGGTATCTTCGCGCGTCAGGCCATGCACTCTGCTGCACCAATAGGTGTAATAGTTTGGCTCGGGCTGTATAAGCGAGTAGAACGTGTCGGCAATCTCACCGTCACGCACAACCACCACGCCCACGCTGCACACCGAACTGCGCTCGCCGTTGGCCGTCTCAAAATCTATAGCCGCAAAATCTTTCATCTACACAATACTTGTTTCTGCCGCAAATTTAGCAAATTCTACACTTAAAACGTAAGCTATTTAGTTTTTTAACTCATACAGTTGTAAAGATTTATTTTCTTGTTTCCGGTTTAGCTGTTAATTCTATGCGTTATATCATCGCCCTGTCGTCATCATCCGCCGCCCCATATTCAGGCTCGGTCTCTGCCGCCATCATGCCGCAGTCGTCTTCCGGCAGAGAGTATCTCACGGTGCGGTCGCCAAGATATATATGGTTCAATGTGTATTCGAGCGACGTCAGAGTCTGTTCACGCCTGTCTGTCTTCAGCTCACACTCCCACACCGTCATGCAGTGCCATCCCATGGCGGCCAGCTCCTGCTGCACCCTTTTGTCGCGCTGCCTGTTGCGGTTTATCTTGGCTGCCCAGAAGTCAACGTTGCTCTTTGGCATCTTGAAATACTTGCACCCTTCATGTCCATGCCAGAAGCAGCCGTTCACAAAAATGCACGTGCGATACTTGCGCAGCACTATGTCTGGATGTCCCGGCAGGCGCGGATGATTCAGCCTGTATCTGAATCCGCGTGAAAACAGATACTTCCTGACTATCATCTCCGGCTTTGTGTTTGCCGAATGTATGGCGGCCATGTTTTTGTGCCGCTGCTCCTTAGTACATCTGTCCATCCCCCGCCCCTTTTCGTCAACTGCATGCTGCCGTTTTTGTCCGGCATAATGCCGTAAGCCTTTCAGCACGCCGTTATGACATGTACGGGTTTTCTGCCCTTACTTGTCTAACTGCAAAGATAATATTTTTTTATTCTTCATCAAAAACATCCGTACTTATTTTCTGACGGCAATAAAACAAAACTGCCACAAATGTTCTCATCCATATAAGCCTGCATAAAAAGCATCACAGAAATTAACGGCAAAAAACTGAAAGGAAAATACATATTCTTCATTAAGAAACAATCAGAGAAAGAATCTCCACAAAGAAAACTGTAAGCAAAACAATGCGTATATGTTTCAAATCATTAACCTATCGTTTACGGTCTAAAAACAGGCCACTTTTGATGCGGAAACGGCACAGTTTTTACCGGCAAACAGGCCGGTATTTATGGCTGTCAGCATTCCTGCCTGTACATTTATGCCGCTGACACATTTTTCTTATGCCGAGTTTAGGTTTACATTAAATCCAAATCGTTATAAGAATCCGGTCTGTATTTTTGTTTTATATCGAGCGGTTCTTCGTCATTTTTTTTGCAGACACTTTTATAATTTGCAAACGCATCAAATAGGAAGTAATCGGATTAAAAAATTAGCTGCGCTGACCTTCGGTTCTGATACTCAATTCCGGCAGATTGCAAATCAGCCGGCACAATACCAAACGTAGTGCTTGCGAATGGAAAACACATGGCGCTTTGGCTTTACATTAAGCGGATTTTCGTAAGATTTTTCTTGATATAGCGGGCTATGTCAAGAAAAAGCAAACAATAAGACGGGCTGAAAACGTTAATGCACAAAATTGAAAAAGAGATGTGCGGTCTAATGACCAAATTACATTACATCTCTGTTACTGCTGTACAAAAGTTTCGTTTTCTGTTTTATTTCTTAAATTTATTACGCTATCTTTGCAGCATCATGAGATGCCGCTGCCGTCAGCATCACTGAAACAATGGCTCTTTTGCAACAGAGCCGCGAACGAAATAAGTCAGACAAAAGAATATACACTGAGACATGGGAAACATAAAAAAGACATTTCTCCACAAGACATTACGCATAGCAGCATTATTTATTGGCGGAATAGCCATAGGCTTCGGGGTTGGTTTCGTCATAGGCAAAATCATCAAGCCTGCGCTTCATGCCGACATATCAGCCGCCGACGTGTTTCTCACGATACTCCTGGCAGCGATATTCTTCATCTTATCTTTCATCATACACATCGTCATCCACGAAGCAGGCCACATGCTTGCTGCCATGGCGCGCGGCTGGAAGTTTCTGTCGTTTATGATCATGGGCGTTGTTCTGAGCCGTCGCGACGGCCGTTTCCGCCTGTCACGCTTCAGCATGGCCGGAGCCGCAGGCCAGTGTCTTATGCTGCCGCCCGAAAACGGCGACACGCCCTTCGGCATAGCCCTATATAATGCTGGCGGCGTGTTGGCCAACCTTCTGCTCACGGTGATTGCATCTGTCATTATGTTCATGCCGTCGGCACATCATTCGCTAGTCACGACGGTCTTTCTGCTGTGCATCATCATCTCCGGACTGTATCTCATTGTCATGAACGGCATCCCGAACAAGCTGGCCGGACTGCCAAACGACGGCCTCAACATGCTCAATCTTCACAAAGACGAGTTTTCCACGATGGTGTTTCTGCGCTCCATGCGCCTCATCGGTTATCTTATGCAGAACAACACATCACGGCTTGAGGCCATGACATACATGTGCGACGACCGCGACATCAACTTCAGCAACCCAATACACGTCATGGCACTTTCGTCCGACTTATCGTTAGCCATGCTGCACATGGACTTCGACAAGGCCAACGCCATCATGCAGCGCGCCGAGCCGCACATGAGCCGGATGGTTACTATCTACCGCAACGAACTGACCTTGGAGCGCATTTACCTCACGCTGATACGTCCCCACTATCCCGAAGACATCAACAGGTTGCTGGACAAGTCAATCAGCAAATACCTGCAAGTGCAGTCTGTTTTCCGTCCTTCAGCCCTGCGCGTTCAATACGCCCTCGCCATGATACACGAGGCAGATAGCAGCAAGGCCGAAAAGATATACGAGAAGTTTCAGCGTGTAAGCCGTAAATATTACATTCAGGGCGAAGCAGAATACGAACAGCAACTTGTTGATTTTGTCAGAAACGGCAGATATCTGCAACAATAATCTTTCACGCGGGTAATAGGTTAAAACCTGCTTTTATCAAAAATAAATAACCATAAGGTCATCACCTGACATCATCAATATGAAATGCTCCTCATCTTGCCCCAATTTACAGAAGTCTTACCGTTCTTGTTCCAAAGACATTCCCTCACTGTTATGACCCTGCTTTCTGTATCTATGCATACCACCTGATATGAAAGCAGGCTTTCATCGTCTGCCGACAACTCTCCCTTCATCGGCGAGTCAACCCTGAACACAGGCAAGGATATGCTTCCCTCCGTGCCCTTCCAGTCATAGAATTCATTATAGTTGCAGTCTCCGTGGAAATATGCCTTTATCTGAGGATGAGACTTAAAAAAACTCTCCAGCATGTTCCAGTTGCCAACAGGCCTCATGTCAATGGCATTTACGCTACACGTATCGCTCAACAGGTTTTCAAATTTATCCTTACTGTTTATGTCATACGGAAAGTTAGGATTTGTAAAGTGTTTGGCATCAGCCTCAACCGGATCATGTGCAAAAAGTATTGTGGATGTTGCCGGGTCATCTTTAAATATGCTGTCTAACCAACAACGCATAAAGCCGTCCGGCCATATCCCCACAAAGGCAAACCGGAGATTGTCTTTTATAAAAGTGTAATGAACTTTATTGGCTGTATAATCAAAAGACGAAATTTTCCGACTGCCAAATTCCGGCATGTTATGATTGTATATTTCTATAGCACTTGTTTCATCCTTGGCAGGTGTAAGCGCCTTCGGATATCCTATGGCATTTGATATGTCATGATTACCGGGAACAAGATATATGGGACATCCGAGGGTTTCTATCCAGTCTTTTTCAAACTGTCTCCATGATCTACATGCCTGCCACACCCCATCATGCATTCTGTTCGATATATCGCCCGTACACACAACAAAATCCGGTTCGCCAAACTTTGTTCCCTCACCAACTCCTCCGTCAGAGGGCAAATCAGTTTTATTGAGCAGACAAAACGACTTCACCATCTCGCCAATGACCTTATAGGCATCAACCTTCTCTCCTCTAAACTGTCGTTTTATTCCGTAGTGAAGGTCAGAACAATAAATAAATCTTATCTCATGGCCGTTTGCGGCAAATGCACTGACAACACCTACGAGGCATACAAAATAAAATAATATTATGCGTCTTAGTTTCATAATAACTTTAACTATTTTCAAAATTCAACCTGTAACTGCAATCAAATTATAATTATGAATCAGTCCGTAATTTTAATATTACAAAACTCACTCTCTATTCTTCAGGCTCAGTTGCGCTGATTTATCATCAATCAATTACAAAGCCGTATAAACGAGCCGGCCATTGATCCGTTCCGACTTCATTACATAAATCTTGCTTACAGTCATGCTTTCGCTCTCCACGTCGATGTCAAGAGGCATTTCCGACGGTTGGCGCACAAGAGTGATATGCGGACTGAACTTGCCCTTTGCATAGTCAATGCCGCGTTGGTCAAGATTGCGTCTCAGCTGCTGCGCTATAGCCTTCACCTTGTCCTCGCCTTCTATGCCGAGCCACACCACCCTGCTTCTGCCGTTAAAGCATCCCATCTGGCCCGTTCTGATTACAAACGGCTCAAACTTAACGGCATCAACAGCGGCCTTTATCTCCTCAACTCTTTCCGTCTCGCCGATAAATGCCAACGTAAGATGCAGGTTCTCCGGCTGCGTATAGTTGCCCTTTACTCCATATTCCTTCAGTCCGTCCTGTGCATCCAATATTGAAGACCTGAACGCTTCAGTAAATCGTATTGCGATAAATATTCTCATGTCATTATAATTTTATACATATGCCCCAGCAACGCATGATTGCCTTTAAATTGTGATCTTATCAGTTTTATCCACGTGCGAATACTTTCATTATAGGTAAAAGTAATTTAATATAACCATAACGGCAAGAAAAGCAGGTACCTATTGGGATTATTAGTACAAACAGCTATTAGGAATAAAGCATCCTAATCTTTACACTTCTCGACAATGCTATTCATCCATTCTGCAAATCGCGGGCATTTTTCTATTATGGCCTCTATTCCTACTTCCAGCGCAATAAGATTGCCTTCAAGCACCTTGTTGTAGTCAGGTTTTATTGCCAATAGCCGTTTTGACGGCGCACCTTCAGGAGAAGAGTTTATGTTCTCTGGATTGTCATAAGAAGAAATTATTGAGGCTGTCTTACTTGCATGCTCGTCTGAAAAGTAAAATTCAAAACCTTTGTTGTTTGAAAACAAAAGAGCCTCGAACTCATGCAACTGTATGTAAGAAAAGAAACGCGAATCACACACAGAGTCATCAACAGCATTTTCCAAAGCCTCAACACATTGTGTCTTATCCTTAACAGCCGTACACTCTGCATAATTCGGCATATCATTAGGCAGTCTGAAAAAATCGATTAAAGTAGTAACAACAAAGTCTGTCTGCGATGACGCAAGCAGCATCTTTATAGTATTATACAGATGCTGATAGTTAACCATGCCTCCACGTCCGCTCCTGCTTGTGCGTATCAAAACGGGCGTGACGCTATATATTTCAGATTTCTGCAAATATGGAGCAATAAGACTATTGACAAACTCTTGTTCTGTCTGCCCTTCCACAACGATATACAAACGTTTCACAGCTGCCCTCCTATCATGTTTTTCTCCCACAGGTCACTGATAGTGAGATTATAATCGTCCATCCATTTTTTCAATTCATCACCTGACAAATGACGGAACACCGACTGGCTGTCGGCACGGTCTACCACAATAATGTCGTCAACATCAAAGCAGTTGACAAGATTTGTCGACTGGATAGACAATATTATCTGACTCTTTACAGAAGCACTTTTCACCATCTCAGCCAACTTATTGATAGCAGCAGGATGCAGTCCGAGTTCAGGTTCGTCAATAATAATAACCTCTGGCATTTTCGGTTGCAACAACAACGTTGCCAAAGCAATGAAACGCAGCGTGCCGTCAGAAAAACTGTATCCGTCGAGATACATGTCTGTATTCTTTTCCTCCCATTCCAGACGTATCTTGTTATTATTGTTGGCGTCAGGGCGAAGCTTAAAACATTTAAAATAAGGCGCCACGGAACGTACGACACCCTCGATAAAGCGGAAAGCCTTTTCGTCGTTCTGCATCAGATAATACAGATAAGCTGCCAGGTTTGAACCGTTATCACGCAGACATTCATTGTCGTTTATGTTGCAGTCACCACGCATAGGAGAAGTGAAGCTTGTATCATGAAAATGATACACCATAAAACTTTTTAAATAAGTCCTCAAATAGGCTGCTCTCCATTTAGTGTTATATGCCAACGAAGATTCTTCCACGGCAGAATCCCATAATGTTTTGTTCCACTGCGGATAATCTTTTATCTTGCTTTGATGACAATTAAAATAGTCGCCGGTATTCTCAAGATAGCCTTTGTTAGACTGTGCCGGCTTTATCTCAAAAAAGAAAGCATTGGTATTATCAAAATCTATCAATCCTTCTATTGACGCGGATTTCTTTCTTCCATGATACAACAAATTATCTATACCACCCTTTGACAACGTATAGCTTCCAAACCTTTGTTCATAGATAGCCTTAATCAGTTCAAAGAATGAAATAAAGTTGCTTTTGCCCGCACCGTTTGAACCAATAAGCACATTAAGTCTGTTCAACGGCAGCGACAAGTCTCTTATCGACTTATAATTCTTTATCAAAACTTGCTCTATCATATTTTTATCTTAAATTCAAGATTTTCCGCAAGCCAATGCATGCTTAACTGCAAAGTTAGCATTATTTTTTTAAATCAAAACCATATATCAAGATTTTAGATTCTTACGTCTAGTCAAACCTTGACAATATTCTGAATTAATGGAGTATGATTACCCGTATTCATTTGTAATTTTACTTATTTTTCTTATCCAATTGTAGAATCTATGGCATTACACCTTTTTCCTTTGATATTCCTTTTTTCAAAAGAGCTTCTGCTTCATCCAAGTTCACAAAATTATTTTTCAGTACATCGGGATATTTCAGTGCAATTTTCAATTGTTCTATGCCTTTCTTTATAAGATAATCGTTTGTTATTGATAACACTCCTTGATAATAACAGAATATAGCTTTATCATCGGGATATATCTTTTTCCCTTCTTCTAATATCTTCCATGCCTTTTTATATTGCCCGAGTTTAGGTAAGACATTCAATGAGTACACTCTTCTCCAATACAGTGTTTCATGTTCTTGTTTCAATTTTTTATATCTGTCCAGACATCGTTGCAAGTAGTAATCTGCCTCTTTCCATAAGCCAAGTTTATTCATCAGATCTCCCATAACGCCTAATGCATTAGGATCAGAGTTTTCACTTTCCAAGGCCTTCTCATAATAAACGCGTAATTTGTCTATTGATTCTTTTTCGTCTTTTTGAATGGCCGTCCACAAGAAAGCAGAAATGCATGAGCCTGAAACTGGTAATTCTTGTTTATAAAGAGTTCTGTTATTTTCATTTATGCTTGTAAAAGTCTCCCATAAAGTACAGTCCGAACGTTCTATGGCAGCGTATATACTGTCTATATTGTAATATTTGTCATACAAGCTTGTCAAGGCTTGCATAATCCCTGCCGGAATTACAGACATATGGTCAGCTTTAATACTGTGAAGCTTAACGTCATATTTCATTTTCTGAAAGTTCTCATACAAATTCCGGCCAAAAGTCTGTCTTTCTTCTGTATCATCCATAGCTGTAATTATGCGGACACTCGGACTCTTTGTCTTGTACTTGGTTTCAAAGCCAGGCATCCGTTCCATCTTTTCAGGCGAGAATAGAATATATGACGTCATATTATCATTCCCTGCATCGATATAATAGTTCAGATAGCTTGCCGTATATGAATGGCCAACTAACGTATTAAAACCTGATGTTGGAATAATTCTGTCTATTTCCTTTGCCAAATCGGTATTAACATATTTATAAAACATTTCTCCGCTTGAATCAAGACTGTTGCCGGACAAGTCGTATCCTACATCATTTCTATTTCCGGGAGTTGAATAGTCGATTGCAACAACTGCCGTTGGAGGAATATAGTCAAAGGTCTGTAAATAAACGGCTGTCGAAGCGATCACATCAAAGGTATAATCTGCATCCAGGACAAACAGCACATTATACTTTACATTTGGATAAACCGAAGCAGGTAAAGCAATCCTGAAAGAACGTGTATCATTATAAGTTAATGACCTAAATGAATATTGTTTCACATCCATTATGTTCTGTGATATGGCGATATTACTGAGAATAACACACAAATATAAAAGTAGAAATATTTTTTTCATAACTCATATCTTAAAAAATTCATAACAGCCCATCAGCTGCGGTATAGATAATTATATTATTTTCTTCCATACTTCAGTACATTAGAGAACCTTTATATTCTTCATCCCAATCAAGTTGCAATAGGCCTTATTCTCCCTGGCGCTTTCTACTTTTTAAAGTCATTGTCTGCCAGAAAGAACACCAAGAAGCCGGAATCAATGCTTTTATATAAACAATAACCAACGATGACAAAGTTATAGATTTTTTCTGTATTGCGGATGTTATTTGCAGAACTTTTTTGACGCTCTAATAAGGAAACATACGCTGATTACATCAGCAGTCTGCCGTTATCGTTCCACTCACCATACATGACGCCATTTCGGGTGTTTTCTATAAATTTGTCAAGCCGTTTTCTGAACAGCTCGGGCTGACGTTTCTTTATAATGATTATGTTTTTCTTACTGTTATAAAATACCTAAAATTTTAATTTGAATTCAAATTTTGTAATTTTTCTACGAAAATACGCATTATATTTTTTATATATAAACTTTATTCCTATCTTTGCATTATGTAACAGATAAATTCAACAAGTATGATAGCAGAATTCACCATTGAAAATTTTTTCTCAATAAAGTCTCCACAAAAGATAAGTTTTGAACCCTCGTCAGACACTTTTATGTCTGACGAATATTCATATGAAGTGAAGGATGGTGTAAGGTTGCTGAAATTGGGTATCATCTATGGTGCTAACGCTTCCGGCAAGACTAATATCCTGAATGCTGTAGAATTTTTCAAAATGCTTGTTCTTAGGATGCCAAAAGACCGGAATGAGAAGACAGGGGTTGTTCCTTTTATGCTGGATGACACGTCAAGAAATGAAAAGACGAAGATGTCCATGGTATTCTATATTAATAAGTCGAAGTATATCCTTACTTTTGAATTAGACTCAAAATATATCTATTCTGAGACATTGATTGTTTACGACTCTGTTCGTCCTACCAAATTGTATAGCCGCAGTTATGACGCAACAACAGATTCCACAACAATAGATTTCGGCGTAAATCTGAAAATGCCACGGAAGAGTCAGGATGTGATTTCCGGCAACACTATCAATAATTGCAGTGTGCTTGCCGCATTTGGCAAAAGTAATGTGGAACGCACCAAGTTGAACGATGTGTACGATTACTTTGCCAAACAGGTTAAAGATGTATTGGCTCCTGGCATGCTGCTTTCGGGATATATAAAATCACGATTGGATAAAGATGAAACAGGAGATTTAAAGAAGTTCATATTAAACTTCCTGAAAGCATCTGATTTCAACATAGAAGATGTTGTATTGCACGAAGAGGAAGAACTGATTACTCCGGAATTGGAACAACTGATTCAGAATGCCCCTATTGATAATGAGGCAAAAGCTGAAATGCTTAGAAAAGGGAAAATCACAAATGCAGAATTGACTTTCAAGCATAAGGTTGGCGACAAACTATACGATTTGTCTGAAGAATACGAATCCAATGGTACAATGAGATTTTTAGGAATGGCCGTAATTCTGAACTTCTTGTTGAAGACCAACCGGTTTGTATCAATTGACGAAGTAGAAACAAGCATCCATTACGAACTGCTGGCTTATTTTATAAAAGTCTTTTTAGCAAACAGCGAAGGAACATCTCAAATGTTACTGACAACACACGACATCAATCTTCTTAATGAGGATTTCATTCGCCGTGACACAATATGGTTTACCGACAAAGACGAATATGGCGAGACTAAAATAGTACGTCTTTCATCTTTAGGCCTGCACAAGAATCTTTCCCCGTATAATGCTTACAAGCAGGGTAAATTAGTTAAACTCCCGTTCCTTGGCAGTCAATACATCAACCTTAACGACTAATGATATGAGGCGAACAGTGACAAAGAGTATCGCTATCATAGGCGAAGGAGAAACCGAGTGGTTCTATTTTGATTCATTGAGGGTGGCGTGTCGTTATCCTTTCAAGGTCGCACCTGATTTTCCGCAGCATAGCGACATAAAGCATATACTGAAACTGATTGAATCGTATTTGAACAAGCAATATGATTATATCGTATGCCTGTTTGATATGGATAGGTTATTTCAGTTTCCCTCTGAAATGCAATTGTATCAACGGGCAAAGAAAAAGTATAGCGCAAAGAAATATGCCGGTAAAGTGATGTTTGTAGAAACGAACCCATGTACAGAATTTTGGTTCTTGCTTCACTTTCTGCCCGGTGTGGTTTGCAGGCGATATGAGAGTTATGAGCAACTGCTTCCTGAATTGCAGAAATACATGCCTGGATATGAAAAGACAAAGCGATATTTCATACGCACTAATCTCTATAAATACTTGACAGAGAATGGAGATTTGGAACGGGCTATGTCAAATTCTGAGAAACTTTGTCTGCTCTGCCAAGAATCACCGGAAGATTTGAAAGCATATTCAGAGATACATAAGGTAATAGAGTTGTTTGAAAATATATAAACAAATACACTTAATATAAAAATTATGAGAAACGAACGAATTGATTTAATTGCAGAAGAACAAAATGAAGAATTTTCCAATGATGACTTGTTTAACATCACATCATGGGGAGCAGATCCATCTGTTAGGGAATTAATTTTACAATATAAAGAAGGTGATATAGAGAAACCAGAATTACAACGAAAATATGTTTGGAAGAAAAAAGAGGCAAGTAGATTTATAGAATCGTTATTACTTGGACTTCCAGTTCCAAGTATATTTCTTGCGAATATCGAACAGTCAGGCAAACGTTTAATTATTGATGGATACCAAAGGATACGCACTTTATATGATTTTATTGAAGAAGGAATATGGCATGGTGACAATTCAGAGTTTAAGTTGATAAATACTGAACTTATCAATGAGCGTTGGAGAGGAAAATGCTTCAGAGAATTATCGGAAACTGATAAAAGAAGACTTAAGAATTACACTATTCATGCAATTGTTTTTGAGCAAAAGCATCCATCCGATGATTCTGGACTGTTTCAAGTGTTTGAAAGAATTAACACAAGTGGAACTACCCTGAATAATCAAGAGATTCGTAATTGCGTGTATCAAGGTGAACTGAATACTCTTTTATTTAAAGTAAACAAGAATCAGCAATGGCGTGTCTTGTATGGTGAGCAAGAAGAAGATTCCAGAATGCTGGATTTAGAATTAATTCTTAGGTATTACGCATTAAATTCACCTGAAATATATAATTCCGACAAAAAGAAGATAAGTCTAAAACAAGAGCTAAATAAATATATGCAATCAAAGATGAATGCATCGCCTGATTTTATTACAGAAAAGGAACTTGAGTTCAATTCTGTAATTGATTTTATTTTTACACATATGGGAGAAGAAGCTTTCTTTAATTTACAGAATGATTTGTCAAAAATTAGGCGTAGACTATATCCAACAATTTTTGATTCAATTATGATAGCAACCTCAATAGCACAAAGAAGAGGATATATTAATCGAGGAGAAAATCTGTCAGACAAACGCCTTGAACTACTAAAGAACGCAACATATAGAGAAAGTATTTCACAAGGCACCATGAAAACAGAGAGCATTCGCACCCGTATTTCTTACGCTTTGCATTATTTATATGGCATGGAATTATGATTAATAATATTAATGCAAAAAATGCCATTGACGATTGTAATGCAGATTTAGTTCGTATTACAGGCATAATAAATGGCGTAGGAAGTACTAGTCCTCTATCAGGGTATTTAACAAAATACTCTTTAATTCGCATATGCGGAACTTTAGAAATTTGTTATAAAACAATAATTGCTGATTATTATGAAAATATTTCTCCACAATTGGGGCAATTTATAGGATTTCATTTAAGAGATGCATCCATGAATCCCACTTATGACAATATCTGTCAAGCAATAAAGCGCTTTGATGATAATAGACAACAAAATTTTAAGTCTGCGGTTGCTGCATTGCCTAATACTGAAAGTTTAAAAGAATCTTTTTCTGTATTAAATAGAGAAAGGAATAATGTTGCACATGGCATTAATTCCACATTATCATTTAATGATATGAAAAATCGTTTTTCTGAAGCAATTCGAGTTATAGAAATTTTAGATTCTGTTATGGTCTAATTAAATTTAGTACTATCCTACCAAGGGAAACAATTGTCAGAAGCAAAAGCAGATTGTTGTCTGAAAACTAGTCATCTTAAAAAGAATGTGAGACGTTTTATAAGTGTCAAACAAGATGGTACGCCATTCAAAGGCGTAAGAAAGGAGAAATGATTAAAGATTAAGATTTGTTGTGAAGGTTGAGGTGAGTTGTCTCAACCTTCACTTTCCATTTCTGGCACTATAAAATATTTTGTGTAAATGGAAAATATTTTATAATGCCGCCTTGATATCCTTTTGCAGAACTTTTTTTGACGCTCAAACAGGTAAACGTTAACTGTTTACATCAGCAGTCTGTTGTTATCGTTCCACTCACCATACATAACGACATTTCGGGCGTTTTCTATAAATTTGTCAAGCCGCTTTCTGAACAGGTCGGGCTGACGTTTCTTTATCTGGATGGTGTCAATGCGCACACGCTTATACAGCTCGGGCAGGCGGCAGAAATTATGCCACACCACAGGGTCCGACTTCAATTCTTTCATTACATCATCGTCTATCACAAAGCCCTTGTCCGTCATATCTGGCAACACGGCTCTGCCGGCATCTGTCATCAGTCCGAGCCGTTCCATCCTGCGACATCTTTCCTTGTTCAGTTCCGACCAGTTGCTGCGCCGCTTTCTCGGGCACAGCCTCTGTGCCGTCACCCCGTCTGCCAGCTTCTTTGTCGTGCTGTCTATCCATCCGAAGCACATAGCCTCTTCTACAGAATCTATATACCAGAACGTGCCGTCGTCAACAGGTCTTCCACGCTTCACCACCACCCAACATTCCGGCTCCTTATCATGATTCTGCATCAGCCATTCACGCAGTTCATCACGAGAGTTGACGTTAAGCAAATTATTTATTGTCATATACTATCTTTATTCAAACACGCATACTGATAACATCAGACATTAAATTGAAAACAATATAAGGTCAAGCTACCCTATTATAGGAATAAACAACTTTACAACTCTTAAATCAAGATGTTTCAGACATCGATATGACTATTGTTTGTAACTCTCTTTCCGCAGGCAATACACATTGTCCTTATCTTGAACCATTTCGCTCAATTGTATATGATAGTCATAATTTTTAATCAAGCTACAAATAACTTCTTTTGTTTCCTGTGGACATCTAAATCCAAATACAATTTCTTCTATTTTTGAGTTATCATCAAGTTTTTCACCGAAGAATGGACTATCGTTTGTGGTGTTATAACTTATCAGACGTACTTCTTTTTCCTTAGCCCAATCCACATATTTATAACCAAAAGAATCGTTGGTGTTTATATATGTTTTTTTCGACAAATCATACTTGGGAACATACTCAACAGGTAAAATGCGCAAATGGCAATAACTACCATCCATTGGTTTTTTAATAAAATGCTTTGACAATTTATATCTAATGCAAAAACCTCTATGCTCATCTGCATAAAATGACCACATTAAAATGTTGGACAATATATCATCATCTGTTTCATATGTTTTTCTATTTGCAGAAAAAGAACGTATGCGAAAATACTTGAAAGACTCACTGAAAACCGGAATATACTTATCACAATCTTGAAACTTGCAGATTTTTTTCAGATTATCTTCTGTCCCCCAAATATTGGCTATGCTATCAAATGGGTCATTCATTTTTGATGGATGACACACTGTAATTTGTTTATTTATCAAATCCGCCAATGTATATTCGTTGAACCTACGGAAAGAATACAAAACGACATGTTCTTTTTCATCCAAGATTTCATTCTTTACCTGTTCTACATAGTATTGGTATTTCTGATAATTTTTCATTGATTTTTTATATTTACCATTGATAGCATATACTTCTCCTGCCATCTGATAAAAATATAGAAAATCATTATTTTTCATTACAGGTAAAAATGGCTTAACCTGTGATTCAATAAGATACTCTTCTATATTTAAATTTTTATTTTGCTGTAATAAGGATTCACATTCTTCGATATACTTTTCTGCAGTTTGGTAATTTTTCTCTTTTTTAAAAGCCCACTGAGCTTTGTAGAAATAGAACAAGGCATTATCAGTTATATTCAAATCCTTAATACTCTCATAAAAATGTTCGTAGTCATTATTTTCTAAAAAATTATTATAAGCATTATTGAACAATTGTTTATCTACCATATTCCTGTTTTATAGTTTAATTCATTAACTTTATGTAAATTCAGTATAACTGAATATTTGAAATATATTGTGAAAGTGCAATATTTTTTATAACCTACTCCTAAAGACAGGAATATGGTTGAAATCCAAAAATCCGTTCTGAAATAATCTCTATTCTTAATCGACAACAATTCCTGTAATTCCGAACGTCCTTTCTCTCCGGCTAAAACAGAAATCAGTTTCTTACCTGTACACTTGCATGGTTGCTTGCATGGTCACTTGCATGGTAATGAGTGCTTACAGTAAAGTAATACGGATAAAATTATCTGTAAACGTGAAAAGATTTTCGTCGTATGCCTGCAGAATGCAAGGAATGCCGGAGCCTTATTTGCTCCGGCCATATTTTGTGTCCATTAATAATATTTATTCTGCCAAATCACAATTTATATTCTAACTCCAATATCCTTGAACTTCTCGATAAAAGCTACTATCTTTTGGAACACACTATGCTTCTTTGTCAGGTACTTTGGATTCAACGGACTCATCTTTGGTAATATATTATTGAAATCCGTTCCGTTGTCGCTGGCAAACTTATGCTTTAAAGATATCTCGATATAACGTTTTGCCTTTTCCTCATTCAGGTTTTCCTCAGTGATCAGCTGGGCTGCTTCTGTTTTCAGCCTGCCTTGGGCATATTTGAGGAACGACTCGATAATATCGGCCTTGTCGTTTATTGCATCGAGGTCTGTTTCATTTATGAAGTCGACGATCAGACCTTCCTTTGCCCTGTTACCTATACTTGCACGTATTACACGGCGAATATACTCTATCAGCTCCGGCTTGTTCTTTGTTTTCTTATTATGCTCAAAGATTAGCTCCAGGATATAGTCAAGATTTATTTCTTGCGATTTGAGCAGGTCTATTTCAAATGTCACATCATCCCAGTTGATGTCAGACTTCTCCGTTTCTGTTCCTTTCTTATTATTCCTTACCCATTCACGGATGTCATTATATGTAGACTTGTAATCCTGTATTATACGTTCTGACGGAACTTCTATTTCCTGCATTTTCGTTATTTCGTCATCTGTAAGGAAATGACATTCCTTGAACGCTTCAACGGCTTTTGAATCATTAACGTTGACAGACTGGAAATCCCTTAAGTTTGTAAATTCATCATAATTCTGCAAGATGTTTTCTACACGCAGATATTCGCCAAACAGTTTTACGAAATCTTTTTTATCTTTCTCTGTAACGATGTCTTCAACATTCGGGAATTTCTCTTTCAGCTCCTTTACTATTTCAACATATCCTCTCCGTGCCTCACCTGTAATAAGGTCGTTAAATCCGTCCAGATACTCTTTGTAACTTCTTTCAAGTATTACGTTTCTTGTCTTTTTGTCGCCAAACAAGGTTATGGCGTCAATTGTATTTTGCTCTAAATCCCTGAAAGTAACAATGTTGCCGAACGTCTTTGTTGAGTCGTATATTCTGTTTGTACGTGAATATGCCTGTATCAGACCGTGGTAGCGCAGGTTCTTGTCTACAAAAAGAGTGTTTAATGTAGGTGCATCAAAACCTGTAAGAAACATACCTACAACAATGAGCAAGTCTATTTCTCTGTTCTTTACCCTCTTTGCAAGGTCTCTGTAATAGTTCTGGAATTCTTTACTGTCGATGCCATAGTTTGTCCTGAATATTGCGTTATAGTCGTTTATGGCTAATGTAAGGAATTCTTTTGCACTTAAATCCATTGCCGACGGATCAAAACTCTCATCTTCAATATTTCCTATTGCATTCTGTTCTTCGTTGGCTGCAAACGAAAATATTGTAGCAATCTTCAACGGATTCTCGCTGTTCTTCTGCAATTTCTTAAACTCCTCATAATAGCATTTGGCAGCGTCAACGCTGTTTACTGCAAACATGGCGTTGAAACCTTTTTGCCCCACTTGGTTTCTGTGTGTCTTGATATTGAAGTTTTGCAGAATGTACTTGGCTATTTCGTTTATTCGTGCAGGATGAAGCAGTGCCTGCTTGTTTTCCGCTGCGCTCAGTTTCTTTTCGTCATGTTCTTGCTCTATCTCCTTAAACTGCGGTCTTACATCGTTGTAGTCAACCTTGAATTTCAATACCTTTTCGTCCCTTATGGCGTCAGTTATAACGTATGAATGCAGTTGTCTGCCGAAAACGCTTTCTGTAGTTTCCGAACCGAGAGCGTTTTCAGGGAATATAGGGGTACCTGTAAAGCCAAACTGATAATACTTCTTGAACTTTCTTCTAAGAAGTTTCTGCACCTCACCAAACTGCGAGCGGTGTGCCTCGTCAAAAATAAATACTACCTGTTTCTGATAAATCGGAAGATTATCCTCGCTCTTCATCAGATTGTTCAACTTCTGAATTGTAGTAACAATAATCTTATTGTCGTTCTTATCAATATTCCGCTTCAGTCCGGCTGTACTCTCTGAACCGTTAACGCTGTCAGGCGAAAAGCGCTGATACTCCTTCATCGTCTGATAGTCAAGGTCTTTGCGGTCTACAACAAAGAACACCTTGTCTATAAAGTCAAGCTGCGTCGCCAGTCTTGCTGCCTTAAAGCTGGTCAGTGTCTTACCCGAACCTGTAGTGTGCCAAATGTAGCCTCCGCCGTCGGTTGTCGACCATTTCTTAGCCTGATACGAGCTTTTTATTTTCCACAAGATTCTTTCTGTTGCTGCTATCTGGTAAGGACGCATAACGAGCAGCGTGTTGTTTGTGTCAAAGACAGAATACGTGAAGATGATGTTCAGCAACGTGTTCTTCTGAAAAAACGTTGCAGCAAAGTCTTTAAGGTCTTTTATCAGCGTATTGTTTGCTTCTGCCCAGTTCATCGTAAAGTCAAAACTATTCTTGTTACGCTCTACGGTGTTGGCAAAATAACGGCTGTCCGTGCCGTTTGATATGACGAAAATCTGTATGTATTTATAAAGGGAGTTTTCGCTGTTGAAGCTCTCTTTTGAATATCTGTGTATCTGGTTAAACGCCTCGCGTATGGCCACGCCGCGTTTCTTCAGTTCAACCTGCACCAGTGGCAGACCGTTTACCAATATTGTAACGTCATAGCGGTTAACCTGCGTACCTTTCTGTTCTAATTGTGAGATTACCTGAACCTTGTTTCTTACGATATTCTTCTTATCGGCTAAGTATATGTTTTTTATGTGTCCGTCGTCAAATACAAAATCGTAAATATAGTCGTCTTGTATTTTTCTTGTCTTTTCCACAAGGCTGTCGCCCGGCTTGTCGAGATATTCTTCAACAAACCTTTGCCATTCGCTGTCGGTAAACTCAACATTGTTCAGCTCTTGTATTTGTCGTCTTGCGTTAGCCAACAGTGCTTCAGGCGTGGTTACGTCCTCTAAATATTCATAGCCCTGGTCTTTTAGGTCTTGTATAAACTCACGTTCAAGTCCGGCTTCCGTCTGATAAGCTACGGGAGCTTCGTGCAGTTCATAATACTTGTCGTATTTATCAAGTACGATGAAATTTTTTGATTCGGCTATGGTGCTATATGTTTCCATTTTTATTCTCCTTCATATCAGGCGCATCTTTGCGCGTTCATAACATTGTTATTTTTTTAATTCGCCACGATCCGACATGTGGAGGACGCACCATGGTACGTCCCTACACCGTTATTCATTAAAACAGTCCAAGTCCCATTTCGCAACATTGTTTTTAATATATTCAGCTATCTGATTCCCGTCTGTTGTCCCTCTTATTATATGGTCGTGGTATCTTTCCTGCCATCCAAATTCTATGTTATTACGTCGCGCGTAACATGTAACAGCTTGTTTAAATCCACCAATCACCACGCCCAACACGGTTCTATATGTAGGAATGTCCCTCGGTGCGTCAATACAAATAATGGCATGCACGTGGTTGGGCATAATCACAAACAAAGGCACTTCCGCATATTTATTGTGCATATGCAACTCATCTATGGTCTTTTGTGCAAATGCCCCTATTGTAGACAGTTCCATTTTGCCGTTTATAATTTCACCGAAATAATGAACCTTGTCCTTGGTGCATATTGTGACGAAATAATGTCCACCGCTATAATCATGAAAAACAGCGCGCGGACTCTTGCGGGACTTATAAATTCCATCCATATCCATTCTTCCTTTGTATTATTCACACAGCCCAACGTGTAGGGACGTACCATGGTGCGTCCTTAATACAAAATTCATGGGCTATACGAATGTACATATTTGTTTTCATCATATTGGGATGTAGCTACTCTGATGTTTTATATTTTATGTGGAGGACGCACCATGGTACGTCCCTACATCTTTAAACGTCAACAACTTGTTTCTGTAATATTCGTATTGCTCTTGCACTGCGGCTATCTCAGCAGGAAGACCTTCGGTTAAGTCGTTTACCAATGTCTCAAATTTGTCAAGGACGGAAACTATACGTTGTTGTTCGGAAATAGAGGGGATTGGGAGTAATATTTTTTCTAAACGAGAAACAGATAAGCCTGGTTGTGCGCCTGCTGTTTTGTATTGATTGAGGTTCATTATTATTAATAAATAAAAAGTATAACGTGGCAAGCAATAACCTCTATCAGAAACTACAATTGCATGTTCCGTAGCATAAAATTGATCTTCTGCAAAATTAACATTACCACATAATGCACCTTGTCGCCCTATAAGCACTTTTTCCCCTTCTTGATTAAAGAGAGAAACATATCCCCTTAAACCATTACCTCCATAACATGGAAATCGTTTTTCTCCAGTTCGTTTGGATGAAATTTCTGATGCGGGAATACTTTTCCCAGCCTTTATATCGTAAACTTCTCCCAAATTCATCCACTTTACATTTTTATCATCCTTGTCGAATGTGAGTAACTTATTTCGATAATACTCATATTGTTCTTTCCTCGCTTGCAGCTCCGCTGCATGCGATGTGAATGTATCGAGAATGCGGACTATTTCATTTTGGACATCAAGAGGGGGTATTGGAATCTTAATAGGAGCAATTTGATTGCTCATAAGTTTTGGATTGCCCATACCCTTATATACATAGTCTTTAGCTTTAACGCTTAACCAATAATATAAAAAACGAATTAATATATTGGAAGATTTAATGCTACAATAGTTCGTTAAAATTTGAGATAATGGCTAAGCAGCTTTACGTTGCCAGCCAA
>OGDS01000259.1_pt1 | contig 59388 bp, 48 predicted proteins | sample 1570351 | NCBI WGS metagenome assembly OGDS01 (sample SAMEA2581974, study PRJEB24529) | metagenome | biome: Human gut stool | place: China | collected 2011
TGTCGAAAAGCTAAATAAGCCCTCTGTCATAGAGAATCATTGTCCAAAATGTGGTGCTGGTTACACTAATTTCCAACATGTTACAGATCAGCAATCAACTTCAGCAAATGCTTGTACATCAATATCATTTAGTACAACAATTAGTTTTTGGCCAGAAGAATTACCAAAAACATTAATATTATATAAAATTGATGCAGATACAAAAGAAGAATTATATACAGTAGAAAATAACCAATGCAAGTCAGAGTTTAAATTCTTAGTAAAACAAAAAGGTACTAATTCTCAATGGGAAGTTGGAGTCGGAGAACAAATTACAGGTTTATATGCAGGAACATATGAAATATATGAAATAGATACACAATATGGATATGGTATATGGGATGATAATTATGATACAAGTAAGGGATTAAAGAAAATTGCAGAGATAGATTTACCTGATGATGGTCAAGTTATACATAATGTTATTATAGAAAATAAAAAACAATTCATAGATTTATCAGGATATGTTTGGGAAGATATGCTAAATGGAAAAGACAATGCTAGAAATGATTTATTCCAAAATGATCAATATGATGATAAAGATAAATTGGGATTTGTGTGTGGAGGTGATGGTTGTGAAGAAAAAAGTAACAATAGCGTTTGTCATCATTGGCATTCTTGCTATAAGTACAATGATTATATTTTCAACATATAAGTCTTCGGAAGCCTATCGAAAAGCAAAAGCAAAGACACAGTGGGAGTGTTCTGTGGTCTGTGCGGAAAAGTCAACGCCTGATTCCTATGTAATTACATATTCTGACGCAAAAATTTTGTCTAATACAGGCGTGTTGACAGTCCAGAACAGAAACGATTTTGACATTACTGTACATCTGCTCTGTGAAGGAAAACAGGAACTTGTATCTGACAGTATTCCTGCTGGCGGTTGCTATTCTTTTCAGAATGTTACAGATAAAGAATACACGGTAGGTATTCATGCTGAGGTTGATGAAAATACGGATATAAAAGCATTTGTATATGATGGAAAAGACACTGAACCATATACAAGATAAATGGTTTCTAATTGCAAGATAAATTGATACGTGAACAATCGGTGTCAGGACAGAGAAAAAAACAGCTTCATTGTCCTATATGAGGGTAGCATATCAATCAGCCGTGGCCTTATTTATATCATTTCACTCTTTTTTGAAATAGAACAACACCACAGCAACAACTCAAATCGACTTAAAATTCCAGACTATTCGCATTCAGCAAGAAATACTTCATTCCCATGATGACAAAACCTTCATCATTTCTCCAAGGCTTTTTGCTGCCATTTACAATGACGATCTTCTTGAAAGAGTCCGGGATATTACGCAGAGAATTGAACTCCTGCGTCTGTTTTTCTTCCGAAGTCATGTCATATGCAACCTGGATATAGTATCTCTGGTTTCCTTGATTCACCACAAAGTCAACCTCCAACTGCTTGCGAACACGTTTGCCCTCTTTATCCTTATCGAAGATATCCACGACACCCACATCAACATTGTAGCCACGGATCAACAGCTCGTTATAAACAATGTTCTCCATGATATGAGTAGGCTCCTGCTGTCTGAAATTCAGACGTGCATTTCTCAGTCCCAGATCCGTAAAGTAGTATTTCAGATTTGCACCGATATACTTTCTGCCCTTAATATCGTATCGGCTTGCCTTGGAAATCAAAAAGGCATCTGTCAAATAGTCGATATGCTTGGAGATGGTTTTATTAGCATAAGTCATCTGGCGCTCACTGGCAAAGGTATTGGCAATCTTTGAAGGGTTGGTCGGTGCGCCGATTGCAGATGCAAGCACATCAACCAGAATCCCAATCTCATCCACGTTCTGAATCTTATTTCTTTCAATAACATCCTTCAGATAGACATTTGCAAAGATGTTCTTCAGATAGTCCGCTTTCTGTCGTTCGCTCTGGAAACTTACGATCTGCGGCAATCCTCCGTAGATCATGTAGTCATCCCATGCATCATCATAATCGCCGTCATAGACAGAATAAAACTCTGCAAAGGAGAGAGGGTAGATTCTAATCTCATCACCTCTGCCACGGAATTCGGTCACAATGTCGCTGGACAGGAACTTGGAATTACTTCCGGTGACATACACATCAATATTGCTCATGCGGAGCAGGCTGTTCAGCACTTCCTCAAATTGTGACATAAACTGCACTTCATCAAGAAGCAGATAGTATTTGCCATCGTCTTTCATGGCATCTTTGATGTACTTGAAACACACCTTAGGATCTCTTAGTTCCTCATTTTCAATACCGTCCAATGCAATCTCAATAATATGATCAACATCAACGCCGTTCTCCAGTAAGTATCTCTTAAAGATGGTAAACAGCAAAAAGGATTTGCCACATCTACGAATGCCGGTAATCACCTTTATCATTCCATTATCTTTTCGCAGGGTCAGCTGCTGTAGGTAAGCGTCTCTTTTAATCTCCATCGTTACGCTCCCCCTTTCCGTGCATCTGCACACTTTTTAGTAATGAGATTCTATCACAGAACGACGTGAATTTCAATATGTATTCCCATTTTATGTGCATCTACACACTTTTATGTAATGTTGATAAATATATTTTCAGATTTTTTTGATTGCAGTGTCTATAATCGACTACTCCAATCGTTATTATAGGTAAACAACAAAAAGAAGATGGTTCCGATGTTTCATTAAATATGTTCGTTAGTCTTTTACGCAAAGGATTCTATCTCCTCTGCGCCCTAATGCTTTTCGGATTCAGTTCAACAAACTGGAATTTGACTAATTATTGTGTTTTAATGATTCTATAAACTACCCCCAATTGAGCAGGGTATGTTTCTTGAATCATTCCATTAAACCATATTGTAACGATATCTCCCACCTGAACATCTTCCGCTAAATTTTCTGCCGATACATAATACTCTCCATCATTCATCTGACAAAAGCCTTCAGCTGTACTCACATGCGTTACAAGAAGTTCTCCATCATCGATAATTTCTTTTACTTTTGCATTAAAATTGATAACCTCTATTGGAATAGACGTATCATCTTTTTCAATATCTCTAAATATGATTCGTTCGTCATCAATGACTACTATGAGCTGACCTTCAGAACTCCTTTGATAATGATATCCGCTTCCGAAATTTGATTGATTATTTTCAGATGGTAACTCTGTCCCTGCCACTGTTGACACAATTTCTCCATCCATTGTTCCACAACCAGGCATTGACGCTACATATCCTGTGTCTTTATATATAACACCATCAACCATAACACATGGAGGATATGAGCCAGTATCTGCTATTTGCTCATTTTGTACTACATCATCATTTTCTTTATTTTCTGTTTCTACGGACACATTTCCAGACACAGGTTCTTTATTTTCTTGATTCGTTCCACATCCAGCCATTCCCAGCACCATACATAATACAAGCAGATAGATTACTTTTTTCATAATACATGCCTCCTTAACTTATATTTTTTAACTCTATAAACTGGAATTTAACTTTCCACTAAGTTTTCATCAATAAACTCAAAATATGGTTTCTTATTAACTTCAGTGTTATGTTCAAGATACCATTCAGCTGCATCCTTCAATCCATCTTCTAAAGTTGTAGTTTCCGAGAATATCTCGCCTTGACGAGACACATCCAAATAGTACTCATAGTTGTAAAAACTAAAATAATTTCTCTGTTCAATTTCCTCATAGACATTTACAAAAGTCGGCTTTTTTCCTAAACTCTCGTAACATTTTGTAACCCACTCTTTTATAGATACTGCTTCAGCATTACCAACATTTAAAATATGCTCCTCTGGTTTTTCCTTTATAATCACTTCCATCAACCTGCACAAATCTTTCACATGGAAAAATTGTAATTTCATATCTCCATCCTTTGGTAAATAGAATTTTCTATCTGCTAAGGCACAATCAAATACAAACGCCTCTCTATAAACGTTATTCATAGGCCCATATAGGTATGGCGGTCTTAATATATACGCATCTTTCACTCTTTCAAGTAATGCCTTTTCAGCTGCTATTTTATCAGTTCCATATGTACCCCAAAAGATATTTGCGGCTTTTTCTGATTCTTCAAGAAATGGTTGAACTCCATACTCTGGATACACAGCACTTGAACTAATCATAATGTACTGACCATAAGGACCTAATTCCTTAACAAAATCAATAATGTCTTTTTCGTTATAAGCTGTTATATCAGCCACAACATCAAAAGAGAGGTTTTTCAATATACCATTCAAATTATGTCTATCGCCTTCAATGAGTTTTACTCCCCGAACTTGTGACTTAGTATTTCTGTTAAGTACATATACTTCATAGCCCATATTCACAAAATATTCAGCTGCATACTTACTTACAAAAGTTGTTCCCCCTGTTACTAGTATCTTTTTCATAAATTCCTCCTTAGTTCTAAAAATACCGATTTGTTAACCTCTTTTTATCTCTTAAACCAATTCTATTATGTATCATATTTTATGTCAAACAAAACTCAATCTCAACCAAATAATCCCCTCCGCACCAGAGCATATTTCGACTGCTTCCGGCACAGAAGGGGATTTTGATTTAACTAAGTAACGTAATATAGATACCGGTCAGGATTGCCGTTGTGATAACGCCGCAGATATTTGCGCCGAGAGCATAATCCAGAATAAATGCTGCCGGATTTGCCTTTGCAGCAGCCTTCTGTGCAACCTTTGCCGTAGATGGCACACAAGATACACCTGCGATGCCGACCGTCGGATTGAACTTTCCTTTCTTGAAGAAATATACAACATAGCCTCCAATGATACCTCCGATTCCGGACAGCAGCAACGACAGCATACCGAGGATCAGAAGCTTCACAACCGTTGCATCCAAAAGCGTGCTTGCATCACACAGAACTCCAAGCATCAACCCCAGGAAGAACGTTGCAAAATACAGGAAATTTTCTCCGATCATCTTGATGTACGCAGAGATTCCGGTCTCGCGGATTACGATTCCCACGAAGAAGCTCAAAAACAGCGGTGCCGCAACAGGGAACAACAGGCAAAGCAGCGCATTTGTAATTACTGCAAATACAATCTTCTCCTTTGGACGGATCTTGCTCACCTTCTTCTCCTTCGGAATCTGCTTTCCCCGCATTTCTTTCGGGATCAGGAGTTTGATCAGGTATGGATAACCACCATAAGTAAGACTTAAGTACAGATACGCGACAATCGAGATCGGGACGAAAAGCTCCGGTGCCAGCTTCAGCGAAGCAAAAAGCACCATTGGTCCATCCGCACCGCCAATGATGGAAACAGCTGCCGAAGAACCGGCGTCAAGTCCCATCGCACGCGCGATCGGATAGGTTGCAACTGTACCAAGCTCTGCAAAAAGCGCGATTGTCATACTGATAAATGGATGTTCGAGCACATAACCGATATCACACAAGATACCGATTCCCATAAATACGAGACACGCGATCAATCCGTTACTGAACGTCAGGTTATAAATCGGCTGCAGGAAATTGATCTGCATGTATGTCATCAGCTCATCGGTCGTGGAAAGCAGCGGATCAATGATCAGGTTTCCGATCTGATTTTCACCGAGGAACAAAACGCCCGCATTGACCGCAGACATACCAAGTCCCATCGGCACCATGATGAGCGGCTCCAACGTTCCCTTCACGCCTAAATACACCAATAAGAATCCTAAGAAGATCAACACGACTCTCGCAATCGCAATCTGTGGTGACTGCGCAAACATTGTACCGATACCCTGGAAAAGATCTAAGATACTCATTTCTCCTCGTCCTCCCCTCTCTTGCTGAATTTCTGTATACAAACCATAGTCAGCTTCATCAGGCAGGCGATTCCATAAGAAATAATCACACCAAGACCTATTACTTTTAATGTAATCATAGTTTACGTCCTTTCTATTCAATTTTCATTTTATACATAACAACCTGGTCGTGTTATGCGAATAGATGGGACTTTTTTCCATCGGAACGATGTAAATACAAGATAACCAAATAACGCGGTGTCAGATCACTCTGCACCAGCATTTCCGGGATACCGACAGACAGACTCTGCATCTGCCGCTGCATGGCAAGACATGCCAGATAAGAAACAGCGCATCCGTTCTTCCGTGAAGCTTTCATTCGCTCAATCCGCTCGGATGACCGCATCTTTGATGTAAGATTCGTCTCGAAGATTTCGGTTCCTTCAATCTTCCGCAGTGTCGTATCGGAGATTGCCGTCTGGGACTTCTGCAGGTAGGCCTGTTCTGTGTGATGCACTTCGGAAATGCTGTCATTTCCGTGAAATGCGCACAGAATACTTAAGGCTGCAATTAAAATTGCCACAATGATTCGCTTGTGATCTGCACATCGTCTCATACTTAACTCCTCGTTGGAACTCGTTTCTTCAATGACAAATCATAGCGAATTATGTGGCAACTGTCAATTTCTATTTTCCTTTTTTGAACCAATTATGGTCTCTGACCAAGCGCACCCTCTAATGTCAGTGTCTCACCGCTCATATACTTGAAATCCGGTGACGCAAGCTGTACGCAGACACGACCGATTTCCTTTTCTACATCTCCGAAATGGCCCATCGGCGGTGTGTGGACATTCGCCTTGAATGCGTCCGGATATGCTTTCTCGAAGTTCTCAAGCTGTGCGGTCCATGCAAGCGGACATACGACGTTCGCATTGATGCCATCGGCAGCCCACTCGGTTGCTGCGACTCTTGTCAGTCCACGGATGCCTTCCTTCGCTGCAGCGTAAGCGCACTGTCCGAAATTTCCGAACAAGCCTGCACCGGATGCAAAATTAATCACGGAGCCCTTCGTCTCCTTCAGATATGGATAGCATGCTTTCATATAATAAAATGCTGCATACAATCCGGAATAAATCGCAAGGTCAAACTGTGCGGTTGTATGATCGGCGATCGTCACACCGGAAGCAGAAGCCTGCGCGTTGTTGATCAGTACATCAATTCTTCCAAATGTATCGATCGTCTGCTTTACAACATTTGCCACGACTGCCTCATTGTCAGAGCCGGCGCTTACATCTGCCTGTACCGGAAGCACCTTCACGCCGTATTTGCGTTCGATTTCTTCTTTTGCATCGTCTAGCTTCTGTACGTTCCGTCCGGTCAGGACAAGGTTCGCGCCTTCCTTCGCATAGGCAGTTGCGATTCCATATCCGATTGAACCGCAGCTTCCGTCGCTTAATACCGCGCGTCCGCCACCTGTGATAATTGCTACTTTACCTTCTAAAAATCCCATGTCATAATCCCCTTTCGTATCATAATTCAGATATGTATATTGTACCAAAAAAACGCATGCTTCTCAATGGAAATACATGCGTTTTTTTCTCATTTTACTCGCGATTTTTAAGCACTTCAGCCGGCAGCATCTGCTTGATTCTTCGTACGAGCAGATGGTTGATGATAAAGTACAATACGAGCACACCTGCGAACATCGCCAGATACAGCCATGCTGGGAAGGACTTGTCGACACCACAAGCGATATTCGGTACGAACTGCGGCTCATACACCGCATCAAGCAGTACCTTCGCAAGCGGAACTGAAACAAGTGCACCGATCAAAACGATATAGAAGTTTCCATCTAAATACATCTTCTTGACTTCCTTATTCCGGTAACCGAAGATCTTGATCAACGCAATGCTGAATGAAGAACGATCGATCATAACCTTCATCATCAGATACAGGACAATCGCAAAGATCAGGGCAGATACCGCGCCGATCGTAATAATCATCGAACGCATCTGGTCAGAGAAGATTCCGGCTGCTTTCTTCACATCGTCACGTGTCATCGTCGAATACAGACGTCCACTTTCCACACCCAGATCATGATCGGCAAATACGACATTATAATAATCATCCTGCTCACCGAACAAGTCAAGTGCCTTATCATATGGAAGGAACACCATGAAGCTTGGCGCATACTGTGTCACTGCCTCGATCTCAAATGCGTAGATTTTTCCATTTTCCTCATCCTTCAGGGTGATCACATCCCCTTTTTTCAATCCATATTTGTAAGAAATGGATGAGCTGATTGTTACCTTGTCTGCGGAATCGGAAAGTGTCACATCAAAGAACGGATTGTTCTCCTTGATGCCAAGCACCGTTACATCGAAGTTATATCCATAGATTTCCTTCTTCAACGTCTTGGCATAAGCTTCATAGCCACCATCCGGCACTTCCTCGCCCGGATATTTATAGGTATACATATATTCAAATTTTGTATCTGCGACATAATCATCCTGTACAGCACGACAGTATACATAGATTTCCATTGACATAACGAGCAGCAGGATACTGACAAACATACCGAATACAACGGTAAGTGCAGTCCGTCTCTCACGCAGGATCTGGCGGATACGGAACAGTTTCATAAACTTCATGTTGCCAAGCTTCACATCCTTGCCCTTTGCAGCCTTCTGCTCATTTTTAAGCAATGTCAATACTGGACGGGACAGGCGCTTGCGGATAACAAGACTTGTCACGACCAGACATATGATTGGCGGAATTGCAACACCATATACGATTGTATATGGCCGTATCTGTACCGCTATATCCGGCAGGGAATAATAATAATATGTATCCTGCATCTGGTACCGCACGCCAATCTTTGTGTAAGCGAGTGCTGTTCCAATTGCACCTCCGATCAGGGAAATCAAGGTCGGAAGCAGGATGTAATGCCTCATCAGATCCTTTCGCTCTACACCGAGTGCATAGAGGGCTCCGATCACAGCGCTCTCCTGATCGATGGAATGTACCACGAATACAGAAAGCACATAAGCAATCAGCACCAGGAGCAAAACGCCAGCAATCATACCGATTGTATTGTTCATCTCCACATCATCACTGGCTGCATGGATACGCACATTGTCCTCTGCAGTTACGAAGGACAGCAGATTATTCGCATCAGCATTGAATATCTCATCGAGCATATCCGCTGTCTCATCCTTTAATTCCTGCACGCCATCTTGTACATCAGCTGCACCGTCAGCTGCGTCCGCAGTACCATCTGTATATTCATAGATACCATCCGAAAATGCTTTCAGCTTCTGCAATTCGCTCTTCGCATTCACAAGCCCAAGCTGCAGCATTGCATTGTTTGTGGACCGAATCTGCTTATCTAATACTTCCTCGAAATTATCTGCGGTCAAAATCTCAACTCCGTAGGCAGAGAGCTTACTGTTTGCCTGTTCGAGATAGGCTGCAAATATCTGGTCGGATGCTTTTTGGAGATCGTGATTATTGTCTGTCAGCTCTGACAATCCATCCGCAAGCTCCTTTGCCCCATCGGCAAGCTCGTTAATTCCATCACGAAATTCCTCTTCCCTGCCGAGCGTCCGGTCCCAATACTCCTGAAAATACGCATCATCCACATCGTCGGAGGAGAAGGAAAGCTGCTTTAACTCTGCCTTTAATTCGTCATCGGTCATCGCATCATTTAACTTGTATGCATAATAATATTCCTCGGACTTCTCACTCTTGCCTTCCTTCTGAAGTATCGTGTACGCCTCATCTGTCACAAATGCCAGACCGAAGTTCAGACTGTCACAGACTGTGTCGCCGAGTGATTTCGATGGACTGTCGTAATCCGGCACCGTGCCGATACCGCTTACTTTATATGTACGGTCACCAAGAACAATTGTATCTCCTACGTGTATATCGTTTTTCTCCGCATATTGCCGCTCAAGCACAAGCTCATCGTCTGCCTGAGCGAGCTTGCCCGCATGAATCGCAATCGTGTCGATTTTGGTACGATTCTTGAACACACGAAGTGTCTTATCCCCATCGACATCATAATCTAAGAAAAACATTTTCTCCAATGTAATTCCCTTATCCGTCAATGCGTCCCACTCACTCTGCTTCATCGGAACAAAGAGGGAAAACTGACCATCTTCGACGTTCTGCTTCTCCGCCTCGGTTGTTGTGCCACGCATAACTGTCTCTGCTGCTCCAACAATACTCACAACCATATACATGCTGAGAATCAGCAAAAATGCGAGTGCCAGATAGCGCGGCAGATTCTCTTTGAAATCTCTGAAAATTCGTTTGCGTAATACTTTCTGCATCTTACAAATCCTCCAATTCTGCTGCCGGCACCTTCGTTTCATTGTTATAATTTTTCTTGATCTGTCCGTCCTTCAGGACGATCACCTGATCAACCATATCCTTGATTGCATTGTTGTGTGTGACGATGATCATCGTTGTGCCATACTGCGCATTGATCTTCTCTAACAAAATGAGGATATCCCGTGAAGTTCTCGAATCCAGCGCTCCGGTTGGCTCATCGCAGAGCAGAAGCTTCGGATTCTTGATGAGTGCACGGGCAATCGCACAACGCTGTTGCTGTCCACCGGACAACTGGGAAGGGAATTTGTTCTGATGCTCGGTCAGTCCAAGCACAGCCAGAAGCTCATCCATATCTAACGGCTGATCCGTCAGATATTCGCATACCTGAATATTCTCGCGCACGGTAAGGTTCGGAACCAGATTGTAAAACTGGAAGATGAATCCGAGATAATCTCTACGATAATCAGACAGCGCATCCATCTTAAGTCCTACCATCTCCTGTCCGTCGACCTGAATCGAACCGGAATCTACCACATCCAGTCCACCGATACAGTTTAGCAATGTGGATTTACCGGAACCACTCGTTCCCTGAATCACACACATCTTTCCTTTTTCAATGCCTACCGACACGCCCTTCAACACCTGCATATAGCTGCCACCCTCTCCGTAGCTTTTCTTTACATCTGATACCTCTACATACATCTTCTTTGTCCTCCTTTTTTCGAAGCAGTTCCTCCTACTCAATTCTGCGCAGACACGCTCTCGCTCACTTCCACACGCAACAGGCACTAAACTCTCTGCACCTACATGCTTTCGGTGCAGCTCGTTAAGTGCTGGCGTGTTCCAATGGTCTGCGCACGAATTGGTAGATAGAAACTGCTTCATCTACATAATCATCCGCTTCCAACGACAGATTCGCCTATTTCGATAATCCTTGTATGTATTTGAATTATCTTGCCCTTGCATAACACTGTTATGTTCCAGGCTTATAAAAAGCTATGCATGGCATAGCTCATTTACTTTATTTGGTTTGGAACATTGCGTACCAGCCGCCAACCAGATACGGCAGGACGTGTTCCATGTGCTGTAGCGCTTTCTGCTCATCCCTCTCATGCAGCAGCAAATGGGTAAATGCATTGATCTGTACATGAGAGACCCAATGGATCGTATAGGCATCCGGCGGATCTACCCCCATCTGCTTTGCCTGTTCATCCGCAAATACGCGATATCCCTGTTCCAGTATCTCAACAAACTGATCGATACATGTTTCAAACCGCGAGCCCTGGCTCTTCGTCAGAAGCAGGATAAACATATCGTAGTTGGCATATAGAAGATGGATTATCTGCGTACTTGCAAACATATCATCCTGCATGTTATCTTCCCTTGCATCCGGAAGCTGTTGCAGTTCCATGAGTTCCTGACGCATATGCTGTTGCAGCATATGTTTTAGCTTCTCCAAAACCGGCTCCACAATTGCCGCAAACAAATCTTCCTTATCCTGAAAGAAGAAATACAACGCACCGGTTGTCACCCCGGCATTCTTACAGATTGATCGAAGCGAGGCTCCCTGATATCCTTTTTCCAAGAATTCCTGCTTGGCACTCGCCAACAGCAACTCCCTTGTTTCCTTTTCCACTTTTCTTGCTCCTTTTCGTTCCATCCTGATACAGGCTTCGCCTGTGGGCGGCTCCTCGCATAACACCGTTATGTTAGCGTATAAACTGTCTGCTGTCAACCCTTTTTTTAATTTGGGGGATTTTCCCGATTTCACAACTTTTCCCCCAACCCGCTTGCTTCCCGGCAGCTTCCGGTTGAGGGATTTTCCCGGTTTCACAACTTTTCCCCCAACCTGCTTCCTTCTCAGTAGCTTCCGGTTGGGGGATTTTCCCGATTTTCCAACTTTTCCCCCAACCCGCTTGCTTCCCGGCAGCTTCCGGTTGGGGGATTTTCCCGATTTTCCAACTTTTCCCCCAATTTACCACTCAAACTAACATAAAAAAGGCAGCCGACTTTCATCGACTGCCTCAAACTCTAGTTTCCAAAAAATATGATCATTTCTGTAACAATAACTATTGACTACTAATTCACCACATGAATCTGCTCCTCATTGATGAGCGGATACCTGTGAAGTGTATCCCCATCCAGATCTTCCCGGTGCATATCCACCGCCTGAATCTGATGATTCTCATAGGTTGTATAATAATAAATTCCCTTGTCCGCATTGACACAGGACGTATAGATCGTAATCTCATATTTTCCCGGCTCCACCTCACAACAGCCTCGCTGCTGCTCTACCGAACCTAAGATATGAAAGAACTGGCTCACGCTCTCCGCCTCTGACTCTCCGGAGATTGCATGCAGCTTTGTAAATGCGACCTTTGCAAACCGGGACGCTGACGAAAGGTCACCCGGAAGTCCCAGTCCACCCATGCCACGGCTATATGTGGCAAGCGGAAGCTCCTTGGCAAAATGATTTTCCGGCTGGCTTGGTGATACATGCATGTAATTGTTCAGCATGAACATCTGCACCGGAAATGGCGGATTGTTGGTCAGCACTCCTACCGGATTGTCATAGACATGCAAGCCATCCTCCACACATTCTACCACAATTGCATCATCCTTATCTGCAATAATCCAATGCAACGATGCACATGGCAGCTTCTCACTATACGGCGTTCCAACCAGATTCATCTTTTCTAACGCTTTGCGTGCTTCGAGCACCGTTGCACACTGACTTAAAATCCATGGGATAAACTCAAACTGTGCCACATTCTCACGCCCTGTCTGCACATCCTGATACTTCGCATTCCCAACAAAATTCAAGCCTGCCATACCAAGCCCCTTCTCATTTACGGCATCATAGTAGAGCGGGTAATCATCTGCCACATACGCCATACCGATCATCGCGTAGTGTGACTTTCTCTCGCCCATATGCCGAAACTTGAAACTATAATTTCTCGGCGTCACTGTCACCTCATCGCCATACGAAAACTCATAATCGAGCGTCCGTCCAAAATAAAAATTCTTCGTCTTATACGTCGCTGCTGTACACATCCTGTATCTCCTTCCAAAGTTAAAAATTTGTCATTGCGAAACAAGAAAGAAAATGTAAATCATATATTTCAATATTGATTCATTTTAATATACGATATGTTTGAATCTTAGAAGTTCTTAATGTTCTGTAATCAGTCGCAGCCATGTTTGAACACGATGTTCAAACAAGCCGCCGCTGAGACATGGATGTCGAATCGGCGGCGGTGGCGTATAATTTCTAAATATAAACCAAGAACATTTAGAACTTCTTAGTTTCAATACATTGTATATGAAATGAATCATATTGAAATATATGCTTACACTTTCTTAATTCGCAATTCTCCTAATTTTCAGCCTCTGCTTTCTTCGTGAACAGTTTCTTCAAACAACTAAATGCTACCAGCACACCAAGTACCATCAGCAGGATTGCGACGATAAACTGCAGTCCATCGACGAGCATCGTTGCATTTCCGCCGGCAATGTTCTTTACAAGTGCGATTGTCTTCTGTACCAATGCAGTAAATGTTACGGCAAGCATGATGAACATTGGTGCGTACAGTGTCCAGCCGGTTCTTCCGGTTGTCTTCAAGAATACTGCAAGCGCAATCAATACAAGTGCTGCAAGTAACTGGTTTGCAGAACCAAACAAAGGCCATACATTAGTATATCCACCAAGTGTCAGTAAATATCCAAAGAATAATGTTACCACAGTTGCGAAATATTTGTTAGTCAAAATTTTCTGCCATACAGGCATCTTTGATGTATCGGTTGTATCGCCGAGGAACAGCTCCTGGAAAGACATACGTCCGATACGTGCAACCGAATCAAGCGATGTCAGTGCAAGTGCAGATACACACATTGTCATAAATACAGTTGCGAGCTGAACCGGAAGGCCAAGCTTCTCAAGGAATCCCGCAACACCACTGGAGAAGATTGCAAATGGAGTTCCATCCGGTTTTGTACCATTGACTGCAACAGCACCGACAACAACCAATGCGATGATACCAAGCAAGGACTCTACAATCATGGCGCCATAACCAACCATCGGCATATCCTTCTCGTTGCGGATCGTCTTCGATGATGTGCCGGAAGATACCAGACTGTGGAATCCGGAAACCGCGCCACAGGCAATCGTGACAAACAATGTTGGGAACAGATAATTCCCTCCGACATTAAATCCGTTATACGCATTAAGCTGCATCGTCGGATGTGCCACGACAACACCGACAACTGCACCGATGATCATGCCAAGCAGCATGAAGGTCGTCATGTAATCACGTGGCTGCATCAGTAACCACATTGGCATAACCGATGCAAGAAACAGATATGCCATAACGATGTAGATCCATGCAGTCTTTGTAGCATACCAAGGAAGATGCATACCAAGTGCAAACATACCTACCAAAAGTGCGATTGCAATGACAGCTCTGACGCCTTCGTTCATATTCTTTACATGCTTCTGGATTACACCAAATACAATCGCTGCTACGATAAACAACATAGAAATAGAAGCTGCGGATGCATTTGCATAACTTGTCTCCTTCGCCATATCCGCAACACCCTTACCAACAAAGGTTCCGGCTACCATATCCGTAAATGCTGCGATGACAAGCAATGTGAACAACCAGCAAAACAGCATGAAGAGCTTTCTTCCGACCTTACCGATATACTTCTCGATGATCATACCCATCGATTTTCCTTCATTCTTCACGGATGCATACAAGGCTCCGAAATCCTGTACGGCTCCGAAGAACAATCCACCGATCAACAGCCAGAGCAATACCGGCACCCAGCCAAATACAGATGCAAGGATTGGTCCGGTTACAGGACCTGCACCTGCGATGGATGAAAACTGATGTGAAAATACCGTGAATTTGGATGATGGAACATAGTCTTCTCCATCCTCGTACTTCACTGCCGGAGTTTCAGCCTTCGGATCAAGTCCCCATTTCTTTGCAAGCCATCTGCCATAGAAAAGATAGCCCGCGAACAACACTACAATTCCGATTAAAACAATTACTAAACCATTCATACTTCCTCACCCGCCACGCGGCGGCTCCCTTCTGAATATTTGCAAAGAGTAAATACATCCTGCAGCCAGACGAAAAAACTCATCGGCATACAAAAAATAAAACCTCCGTCTTACATAAAGACGAAGGTTTAAACTTCCGCGTTACCACTTTATTTGCCGCATATGCGACCACTCATTCTCATCTTACAGACCGCATATCGATATATTTGCAACTTTTGCATCATCTCAACATGTCATCTGTGAAATAAGCTTCTATGTAACGGTAGAAAACCGGTGACACCTAATGTCCATCTAGGAATTCAGTGCACTGCTCGCAGAGGATAATTTCCGAAATCCTACACTGTCTCACACCAGCCGACAGCTCTCTGAAGTATTTCCTTTCGAAAACCTTGTTCTGTTCTTAGCATTTGCTCTTTGTTTACCGACATACTAGTCCTATCGAAAATGAATGTCAAGCATTTTTTTGATATTATTTATCAATTATGATTTTCCCAGCTGGTTAACAGTGCCTTTCCACATGGAAGCATTTCCGCTTTGTATGTACAAATGCCCGGACGAATTACGCAATGCCAAATGCCAGTCCAACTGCATGGACTAAGAATGCAACAACCCATGCGATAAGACACTGCACAATAACCGTGATCACTGCCGCTTTCGTGCCGCCCATTTCCCGCTTCACTGTAGCAATCGCAGCCACACATGGTGTATAAAGCAACGTAAAGATCAGGAATACCATTGCCGTAAATGGAGTGAATAACGTTGCTACGCTCGTCACATCACCGCCGAGCAAAACCGTAAGCGTCGATACCACGCTCTCTTTTGCGGTAAATCCCGTGATCAGCGCCGTTGATACTCTCCAGTCACCGAATCCAAGCGGCTTGAAGATTGGAGCAATCAGGCTTCCGATTAAGGCAAGCATACTCTGGTCTGCCGATGCAGCCACATTGAACCGCAGATCAAAGGTCTGCAGGAACCAGATGATGATCGAGGCAAGGAAGATAATCGTAAATGCTTTCTGGATAAATCCCTTTGCCTTCTCCCAGATTAAATGCAGCACGCTTTTTGCAGACGGCAGCCGGTAGTTCGGCAATTCCATGACGAAAGGAACCGGCTCACCCTTAAATTTCGTTACCTTCAGAATCAGTGCATAGATCACTGCACACACGATTCCAATCAGATAGAGTCCGACCATCGCAAACACGCGATACTGCCGTTGCACAAATGCACTGATCATAAGTGTGTAGATCGGCAGCTTCGCACTACAGCTCATAAACGGTGTCAGCAGGATCGTCATCTTCCGGTCACGTTCACTCGAGAGTGTCCGTGTCGCCATGATTGCAGGCACGGAGCATCCAAATCCAATCAGCATCGGCACGAAGCTTCTGCCGGATAGACCGATCTTACGAAGCGGTTTATCCATGACAAATGCAACCCGCGCCATATATCCGGTATCTTCCAGAATCGACAGGAAGAAGAACAAAATCACGATCGTAGGGAGAAAGCTTATGACACTTCCGACACCCTGACAGATACCATCCGCCACAAGGGACCGCACGACTGGGTTGATCTGTGCAGCGACAAGTCCCTTGTTGATCCATCCAATGACCGCATCAACGCCAAGTGCCATCACATCGGACAACCACGCACCAAGCAGACTGAAGGTCATGGCAAAAACAATCGCCATAATCCCGATAAAGCACGGAATCGCCGTATATTTTCCTGTCAGAAGCTTATCTATCTTTACGCTTCTCCGGTGTTCTTTACTCTCATGCGGACGCACAACCGTCTTCTCGCACAATCTCCCGATAAACTGAAACCGCATATCGGCAATTGCAGCTTCCCGGTCAAGCCCGGTTTCCTTCTCCATAACTGACACGATCTGCTCAAATGCTTCCTTTTTATCTTCTGCAAGCTGCAGTGCATCCTCGATCGGTGTATCCTTCTCGATCAGCTTTGTTGCAGCAAACCGCACAGGAAGATCGGCTTCCTTCGCATCATTTTCAATCATATGCGCAACCGCATGGATACAGCGATGCACCGCTCCAACCGGATCTTTGTCATCCTTACTGTCCGGGCAGAAATCAATTCTTCCCGGCGGTTCATGGTATCTTGCCACATGCATGGCATGGCTTACCAGTTCATCGATACCTTCATTTTTCGCAGCCGAGATCGGCACCACAGGAATTCCAAGTATCTGCTCGAGCTCATTTACACGAATTGTACCGCCGTTCGCCCGCACCTCATCCATCATATTCAGTGCAAGCACCATCGGGATTCCAAGCTCCATGAGCTGCATCGTCAGACACAGATTCCGTTCTAAGTTCGACGCATCCACAATATTGATAATGCCGCTTGGCTTACCTTCAATCAGGAATTCCCGCGTCACAATCTCCTCGCTCGAATACGGGGAAAGCGAATATATACCAGGCAGATCTGTCACTGTTGCCTCCGGATGATTCCGGATCGTACCATCCTTCCGGTCAACCGTCACACCGGGGAAATTCCCGACATGCTGATTGGCGCCGGTCAGCTGGTTAAACAATGTCGTCTTGCCACAGTTCTGATTGCCGGCAAGCGCAAATGTCAGCTTACCGCCCTTGGGAACAGCCGTCTTCTCGTCATGTACATGAGTGGGATCCGTCTGTCCTAACTCACCAACTCCCGGATGTTCAATCGACTCATAACGCACATTCTGTTTTGGCGCCTCCGCTTCCTTTTCATGCACATGATCCACATCTATTTTCTGTGCCTCACTCAAGCGCAGCGTAAGCTCATATCCGCGCACCTTCATCTGTACCGGGTCACCCATCGGTGCAATCTTCTGCAGAGTGACTTCCGTTCCCGGCGTCAGTCCCATATCCAGAAGATGATGCCGCAAGGCACCTTCTCCGCCGACCGCCGTGATATAAGCACTCTGCCCCGGCTGTAATTCATCCATTGTCATCTGTAATCGTCTCCATCTCAAACATCTCTTATATTTCTACATATTTTACAATCCAAATTACATAATACAACTGAATAACCATCAGCGCAAACATTATTACAGGCAGAACAAAAAATAATACAGCATCCGACCGGTCAGTTCCATTGCATTCATCGTTTTTTCCATGTATAATAATGCAAAATATTACAAAATAAGTGGGGGGTGTACATTATGGATTCAAATCTATCTGATTCACAGATTATATCACAGATTTCTGGTCGTACTCGGAAAGTCTGTAAATGCATTGGAACGGAAAATCAAATCTCTGACCGGCGAATATCTCGTCAAGGGCGTGCTTGCAGAGAAGGTACAGGTTGAAAAATACGCACCAAATGAGTACATCAACCCGGACTTCGTGAAAAACTGCAACATTCTTCCAAACTACGATCGTATCTCCGGCTCGGATTATGTATCCGGTACTTATCGTGGAGTTCCATTTACCTTCTGCGATCTGCATCTGCAGTATAAGGATACCTACCGGGATAAAAACGGACGGAAAAGAACGCGTTACCACGCAAAGAAAATGGTTTTCTCTCCGGTATCGTCAGCGGTGCGGCAGAATTTCTCGGCATGAACCAGAACAAGGTTGAGATGGAGAGCGATCCATTCAACCAGCAGTTCAAGGTAATCACTTCCGATGACGAGCTTGCCTTCTATATTCTCACGCCACAATTCATGGAACATATTGTTGCTGCGGATGAGAAGGTCGACGGCTACACGAAGATTGCATTTGAGAACAGTAAAGTCTCACTGGCACTGAATAACGGGAAAAATTCTTTCGAACTCACAAAGACACTTTGGAGCAAATCCCGTCTGGATGAAACCAGATTGCGGTTCCGCGATGAATTCCAGAATATCCTGAGCATCATCGATGAGATTCTGACGAAGGATAATTTATTTTAGACGAATGGAGGTATATTACATACTATGGCAAATTCAGATGATAAACAGCTTCTATCCCAGATTGCATCCAACCAGAAAAGACAACGGGGGGGATTAATCCTGACTCCCATTTTATTTTTCATTGCCATGGGAATCATTATGGCTGGGATCTCGACGATCCAGTCGGGCAATACTGCACTTGGCATCTGCATCATTCTGGTCGGTATAGTTGCGTTCATCCTTTCCGCGAAATATCTTGAACATCTGAGCGATCAGAAGAATAAGATGAAGGAGCTGGTCGGACAATCCGTTGTCAGAGAAATCCTCGCAGAACGCATCGCGATTGAGCAGTACAATCCAAACCAGTATTTTAACAGAGACTTTCTCGAGCATTGCAGCATTCTTCCAAACTACGATCGTTCCAGCGGCTCCGACTATATCAGCGGAACTTATCGCGGTGTACCGATCACCTATTGCGACCTGCATCTCGAAATCGAACAGGAAAGCACTGACAGCGACGGCAACACAACCACTTCCTATTACACAGTGTTCCGCGGTCCCGTCATCAATCTGGCACTGCGCCAGCCGTTAAATGGCTATGTCCGCATCCGCGAGCGCAAGAATCCGCGCAAGGAGAAGGGATTTTTCTCCGGCATCATAAACGGCGCAGCGGATCTGTTCAACATCGACCGAAACACGGTTGAGACTGAAAATGCACAGTTCAACCAGCAGTTCAAGGTTGACGCCTCCGATCCGCAGCTTGCTTTCTACGTTCTGACGCCGCAGTTTATGGAGCATATCGTACAGGCAGACGCCATTGTAAACGGCTATACAAATGTTGAATTTAACCAGAGCATCGTCACGCTCGCATTAAATAACGGAACAGACGCATTTGAGCTTGGAAAAGTCAAAAATAATGATGCACAGTTTCTTGAGAATGCAAGAAACCGTTTTCGCTATGAACTGAATACGATATTAAGCATTGTCGACGAGATATTAACGAAAGAGAATTTATTTTAGGAGGTATCACACATGTTACATACGATTGAAAATGATTATCTGAAGGTTACAGTATCCGACCACGGTGCCGAGCTTACAAGCGTCTACGATAAGGCACAGGATTTCGAGCGGATCTGGTGCGCCGATCCAGCAGTCTGGAACCGTCATGCTCCGGTGCTGTTTCCATTTGTCGGAAAGGTGAAGGACGGTGCCTATCATTACAACGGAAATACATACGCCATGAAGACGCAGCATGGATTTGCGCGCGATGCGGAATTTACCTGCATCGAGGAAACCACTGATTCTATCACTCACAAGCTTGTGTATTCCGATGAGACACTGGAGATCTATCCATTTGAATTCGAACTGCTAATCACACACCGCTTCGATGCAGAAAATCCTCGTCTCCTACACGTCACATGGGCAGTGAAAAATCTTGGTTCCGATGAAATGTTATATTCCATCGGCGGACATCCGGGATTCCAGATTGCACCGGGACATGCGCGGAGCGAATATTCCATCGCCCTGCCGGATGCAAATCCACGACACTATCTCCTGCTCGATGCAGCCGGTTCCGGACTTGCCGATACGAGCAAGCGTTATCCATTCAACGACGCCGGTAACGCCTACGTTCCTGTTACAGATACGTTGTTTGACAAGGACGCGCTGGTCTTCGAGGACGGACAGCTTCCAAGTGTCGGACTCGTCGATGCGGACAAGAAGCCATTTGTCACACTTACCTGCACAGACTTCCCATACGTCGGAATCTGGTCAAAACCGGATGGCCCGTATGTCTGCTTAGAGCCTTGGATTGGGCGTACCGATAACATGGATTTCACCAGAGATCTGAGTGAGAAGCCGGGCGAGCAGAAGCTTATCGCAAACGCCGAAGCCGTGCACACTTACACAATCGAGTTTCACAGTTCCATCTGAATCCGGCTGCCGCCTCTGCCTTTTGTGACGCGCAGCTTCTGTGGAATATCCATCAGTTCATCCCGGTGGCTGATGATGCCGACCAGCTTATTTTCTCCTGACATGCTGAGTAACGCATCCTTTGTCTCCTCCAGCGACTTCGAATCCAACGTACCAAAGCCCTCATCGACAAACAGTGCATCCATCTGGATACCGCCTCGATTTTCCGCAATTGTATCCGACAAGCCAAGCGCCAGAGATAACGATGCTTTAAAACTTTCGCCGCCTGACAGATTTCCAACCGGGCGGCGTTTTCCTGTGCTGATATCCAGCACCTCCAGATCCAGAAATGTATTGGTCTGTTTTCCAACTGCATTCGTCTGCCGGTACAACTGAAACTGGTTGTCACTCATCGGAAGCAGATGCCTGTTTGCAGCCTGAAGAATGCTGTCAAAGCCTGCTGCCTGAATATACTGCTCAAACGTAATCTTTCCGTTTCTTGTCTGCCCGGATACAAGCGTGTACAACCGATAGCTCGTATCATTTTCCTTCTTTGCTTTCTCGTATGCCACCTGCTGTGCACGGATATTCTGTTGTTTCTCGCAGTTATTCTGGATACGGAATGTAATCGCCTGCAAAGCCGTTCGAAGTGTTTCCACCTGTACACGTTTGCTTGTATGCTCCTGCTGTAACTGTTCGAGATCAACCAGCGTCCGATGTCTGGCATCCTGCTCCTGTTCTAACTGTGACAGTCTGGCGGCAACCTCCGTTACCTTTTTGTCATAATCTGCCAGTTTCGCTTCCTCCGCATGTATCTCTGCATCTGTTGCCACCTGCGCCTGCATTTCCTCTACCGATGCAAACTGGCATGCCGTCAGCTTCTCATTTAATCGCTGTTTTAACATCTGCGCATCGGACTTTTGCTGTTCGAGTGCCTGCTTCTGCGTTGCTATGGACGCCTGTACACGTGCTACCGCCTCATCTGCGGATTTCTTTTCTTTCGCTGCTGTATCAAGTGCTGTCTGAATCTCCGTCACACGTGCCAGTGCATGATTCCCCGCCTGCATGGCGGCTTCCCAATCCGGATACGATAATGTCTGTAATGCTGCTAAGGTCGCCTGTGAAGCAGCCTGCTTCGCAATGAGCGATTGTCGCTCCTCTACAAGCGACTTTCGCTGCTCTGCAAGCCGCGCCATCTCTGTCCCTTGTGCACGTGCAAGCATAGCTTCCACCTCGCGCAGCTTCTCACAGTTTTGCTGTAATGTATCCAGCCGCTCTCTGCTTTGCGCAACAGTATCCACCAGCTTTTCCCGCTGTCTCTCGAAGCTTACAATCAATTCCTCTAATGCCTCAACACCACCGATAAACTCAGGTGTCATGTATCCCCGTATCTCCTCTTTTATCTGCTGCCCCTTTGCCTGTACATCTGCCCGCAAAGACGAAGCGCTGGCAGTTGCCTGATTAAAAGCATCCAGTTTTTTCTCTTCCACTGCCTTTAATTCTTTGCATTGTTCCTCCGTCACAGATGCCTCAACCAGTGTCGCGAGCTTCTCATGATGCGTGGCTCCACACACCGGACACGGTTCGCCCTCTGCCAGATCACTTGCCAGAATTCCTACCAGATTCGCCCGATAAAGTCTGTCTGCATGGGTAAATGCTTCCTTCGCAGACTCATACGCATCCTGCTTTTTCCGATATTCACTCTGTGCTTCCTCTAACTCCTGCTGCTTCCGTCTCCATGCAGGAATCAGATTCTTCGCAATGGATTCTGTCTTTTTCTGGCTGTCCAACAGTTTATCATGCGCCGCCTGTGCCTGCGCAAGCTGCTGTGGCTCTTCCTTCCACATTGCCTGCTGCTCCTGCAGCTCTCCAATCCGCTTCTGTAACGTCTGTTCCGCTGTTCCAAGTTCGACTTCCTGCTGTTCCTGTGCGGCAAGCTGCAACTGGATTTGTCCAAGTTCGTGTTGTAGCATTTCCCGCTCTTTGTAACGTGGTTCTTCCTCGCGCACCTTATCCACGATCTTCTGGCATTGCTCCGCTTCTGGTCGTAAAGCCTCCGTCTCTTTCACTTTTGCATCTGCCATCCCGGCACGTGTCTGACAATCCGCAAGCGTCTGCGCGCCATCTGTGATCAGCTGCTTTGTCCGCTCCCATTCATGTTCCTTGGCACTCCATGCATCGTACTCCGGCTTTACTTTATAGGTTGCCTGCTTCGTGCGATCAAGCTGTATCCTTCGTTCTTCAAATAATCCCTTTTGTGATTCTAATACTTCCCGCTCTTCCTTCGTCCGTGCATACCGCTCTAAAATTGCATTGTTATCCTTTGCCGATACGAGTGTGCCCTGTAACTTCTGTAATTCTTCTTCCGCCTGTACAAGCACAGTTTCTTTTTGCCTTGCTTTTTCTGTATCTTCCCCGATGATCGCCTGCAGCAGCGTAAGCATCTCTTCAATATTCCATACCGATTTGCTATCCTGCAGCTTCTCCTGCAAGTCACAGATACGCTGTACCACCGACCGCGGTTGTTCTTCCGAATCCTCCGCCAAGTCCTCTTTCAAAATTCCAGATATCCCTTCTGAAATCTCCGCCGGCTCCACCTTTACCTCACGGAACGACTGGGAGATGCTCTGCTCCTTTTCCTTGCGCGCGGCAAAACTTACATCCATTCGATTTTTCAGTTTCAGTTCCAGTTTCTTATAGGCATCGGTCTGAAAGATCGTACGCAGAATTTCCGTCCGCTCGTTCGTCTTCGCATTTAACAGCTTCCAGAATTCTCCCTGCGCGATCATCGCAACCTGCATAAACTGTCCGGCATCCATATTCAGAAGCTGAGGTATCGCGCCTGGCTTCTCTTTCGTTCCATCAACGTTTTTCGCACCTTCGAGCGTTGTTCCATCCGGCTGATAAAAGATCACCTTTTCCGCCTGCTCATCCGGCTTGCCATTTCGGTTGGTATACTTAAAGCTCGGTTTTCTGCACACATGATAGTCCTTGCCCTGATGCGTAAAATAAAAATCGACAAAGCTTTCCACTTTCTTATCCACGTACTCGCTTTTCAGATTCTTCGTATCGCGGTAGCTTCCGCTCGCTTCCCCATAAAGCGCATAGCTGATCGCATCAAAGATCGTTGTTTTTCCTGCACCTGTATCTCCACAAATCAGGAACAGACCTTTCTCCTCAAATTGGGTAAAATCAATCTCCGTCTGCTCTGCATACGCTCCAAACGCCTGCATTACCAATTTAGTCGGCTTCATAGATTCCCACCTCCTTCGCAACGTCCTTCATCATATCCATTTCCTCTTCGCTGATCCGGGCGCCATACATCTGCTTATAAAAATCACCGATCAGTTCCTCATATGACCGGCTCTGTGTTGACTGTACCACATCCACACGGGAAAGTTCTCGCGTACGGGAATTATCATAATCCAGCTTTATCGTGTTCGGATAATATTGTCGCATGATCCGCATTGCATCCGGGACAATGTCCTCATCCGTCAGCGTTACATAAACAAAATCTTCTGTATGTTCGATTTGATTTTCTTCCTTTACAATCTCTGTAAATGTTCCCCGGATATGAATGAGATCCCGCAGCGGAACGAGCTTCTCCAGCTCGATCGTCACCTGTCCTTCTCCATCCACTGTCACGATTGGCACCTGCTTTGCTCCATCCCGCTCGCGCACGCCGCCCGGAATCTGCTTCACCGGGCCAGCCTCTGACAGAGAATATTTGAGCGGGGAACCAGCATACCGCACTTCCTCTCTGCCGACACTCTGCGAGGAATGGATATGTCCAAGTGCCACATAACGAAATGCATCGAAACAGTCATACCCGATTTTCTCTACCGTTCCAACATGCTGCGTCAATGCACCCTCAGAACCGCCCAGTGTTGGATCTTTGCCCTTTCCTGATACAAACTGATGCGCCACTAAAATATTTCTCTGCTTCTGATTGATCTCTGCGTGTGCCAGTACCTCCCGCACCGCATCCTCATACGTCTCGATCTTTGCCTCCGGGAACGCACGCTTCACCTGCGATGCTTTCACGAACGGGAGCTGATAGATATGTACGGCTCCATAAGCATCCTCTATCACATGATGAAATAATTTCCCCTGATATTTGGCAGCGATATGCACATCATTTGCCTCAAACAAGCTGCTTCCAAAATTCAGCCGCTCGTCCGAATCATGGTTTCCGCTGATCATATAGACCTGCAAATGCCGTTCAACCAACTCACGGATAAATTCGTCCAAGATCTGCACCGCCCCTTCACTTGGTACCGTCTTGTCAAACACATCTCCGGCAATCAGAACCGCATCGACCTGCTTTGTCTCTGCAATTTCCAAAATCTGCTGCAGGATGTACCGCTGGTCATCCTTCAGATCAAAATCCCCCAATGTTTTTCCCAGATGTAAATCTGCCAAATGTAAAAACTTCATACTCTCACCTCTCCGGTATCTGTTCATTCAACCATGCAAGCACAGCTTCCCTTCCCTCTGCATCAAACGGAAATGTTTTCCTTGTGATCTGCTCCTCCGGTGTCTTCTCATAGCAGGTACTTGCATGCCATATACACACTTCAAAGAAATTCTCGGAAGTCGTCTCGCCACCTTCCTCCACGGGTTCATGCTCGACCGTGAGCTTTGCGATCCGGTACCGCGGTCCATAAATATCGCCCCCCGTCAGAATTCCTTTTGCATTATAAAATGGTAAATCAAATATCACATCGCCTGTAATCACGCGTATTCCTCCCATATGTTTCGTTCTTATAAATTATACTTTTATCATTATAGCATACGGAAGCATATTTTCTAAACAAAAAAGAAACTGATTCATTTTCCTGCATCCATCTATGGAATCTCTTGTCGGTTTGTGCTAGAATAGGTATAAAAATATTGCATAATCGAGGTGCGAAAAATGGATTCCACATTGAAGCGAACATGGGCGGAAATTGACTTGGACGCCCTTGCTCATAACTATAAAACATTGCGTGACCGAATCGGTGCGGATGTCAAGTTTTTAGGCGTTGTCAAGGCCGATGCCTACGGACACGGCTCCGTACAGGTCAGCCGCCTGCTGCAGGAGCTTGGTGCAGATTATCTGGCGGTCAGCAGTATTGACGAAGCAATTGAACTTCGTTTAAATGACATCACGATGCCGATTCTGATTCTTGGACATACACCGAAGGAGCAGGTCAGCCGCCTGATTAAGTACAACATCACACAGGCTGTTACCTGTAAGGCGAAGGCACTTGAATACAGTGAAGAAGCCGTGAAATGCGGTGGCACATTGAAGATTCATATCAAGGTTGACACTGGAATGTCCCGTCTGGGATATTTGTGCGACGGGGATTATTTTGATACCGGTGTAGAAGGTATCTGCGAGGGCTGCTCGCTTCCGGGACTTTACGCGGAAGGAATCTTTACACATTTTGCTGTGTCCGATGAGCCGGGTGATGCATGCAAAGCCTACACGGAGCATCAGTTCCAATTATTTACCGATGTGATCAAAAGCGTCGAGGAAAAGCTCGGCAGACGGTTCGCCATCCGCCACTGTGCCAATACCGGTGCAGTGGCACGCTACCCGGAAACATGGCTCGATATGGTTAGACCGGGACTTTTGTTATATGGCTATGGTGAATTCGCAGATGAGCTTGGACTCCAGCCAGTCATGAGCTTAAAGACGACTGTCAGCACGATCAAGACCTACCCGGCCGGTACCGCAATCAGCTACGGCGGCATCTATGTAACGGACAAGACGACACGTATGGGCGTCATCCCTTACGGCTATGCCGATGGATTCTTCCGTGCGCTCTCCAACCGCTGCACGCTGATGTCGGAGGAAGGTCCGGTTCACCAGCGCGGAAAAATCTGCATGGATATGTGCATGATTGATCTGACTGACAAGATGCAGGTCGATGTCGGAAGCGAGATTGAGATCTTCGGAAAGAAGAATTCCATCAACGATATGGCGGCTCTGGCAAACACGATTCCTTACGAATTAACGTGTGCCGTCAGCAAGCGTGTTCCGAGATTCTATTACCGCCACGGAAAGATGATCGAGAAGGAATTGCTGTTGCGCGGCTAATTTGTTGTGCATGTAATTACATAGACATGAAAAAGCTGAGACAAAAGTCCCAGCTTTTTGTTTGCCTTCAATCATCCCTTCACATACGGAACGAATGTAAACCCAAACTGAAATTCCTTCTCATCGAATCGATATACCGCAAGCACCTCCGGTCCACAACTGTTGGAGCCGATGCCATTTAACGCATAATCGATACATAATACCGTACTGTCCGATTCTTCCAATTCATAATTGTGTTTTGCCTGTGCCAGCATTTCCTGTGTGTAGTTTGACGCCTGAAATGAAAATGGTGTCTCAGACACTGCCGCGATTCCATACCGGCCGTTGTACAGTTCGACATAATCACAATCGAAATGACTGCCATTTTCCTGTGGCATAATGTAGTCCTCATGCAGATCCTTCACCGCACTGCGATACAATCCATGACTCGCAGCTCTGTGCTTGTCACGGTAGCTCTCCTGCGGTCCCATGCCATAATACGAAGCCTCAGAAAGATTCTTGTTGAAGAATACACGCACACCGAATCTCGGAAGTTCTGGGAACTCTGCATCCTTGCTTACCTCCATGGATGCGGTAATTCTTCCTGAACTTTCCACCTTCCACACGAGCTCGACATCCAGAATCTTCTGTACCGTTGGTGCTACAACGCCGACATGACTCATCACAATCACGCCGTACTGGTTCTGAATTGTCTCCACCTTATACGCTCTTGTGTACGCCTCGTGAAAATGTGCGTTTTCCCATTTTGCGCGGATATACATATCATTATCCGTCGGTGCCCGCCAGATGTTCAGTTCCATCGGATGGTTCAGATAGTCCCGTCCTGCATATTGAAGCTTCGTAAAAAGTCCGGTTCGTTTGCTGATTGCATATGTGAAATCGCTCGCCTTTAATGTGATCTCTGTATCGGTTTCGCTGACGCTGATCTCATTTTTCTCTTCCGCTTCTGCCAGCCATTTGACTGCCGTCTGGTTTCTGCCATCGACATTGACAAGCAGCACCTCATCAAATCCTAATTCATGCTTTGCCGGAAGCAATGGAAGTTCTTTTTTCAACTGATACCGGAGCTTCAGATACACCTTGCCGCTCTGCGGAATGTCCAACTTGAGCGTCATCACACCGTCGCTGTGCGGTGCGATCGATACCTCATCCAGCACACCCTTTTGCACGCACAGACCATCCACAGTTATTTCATACAAGATGTCTGCATAGTCGCTTATATCATCAAAATCCATATAGTTATGCAACACAAGTCTGCCGGTCTTCTCATCATAAGATACAACACGTACCGGACGGTACACATTCTTATATTCAAGCAATCCTGTATGTGGTGTACGATCCGGGTACACCAGTCCATCCATACAGAAATTTCCATCATGGATTGTCTCGCCGTGATCGCCGCCATAATAATATTTCGTCTTTCCATTTTCCGCCTGTCCGTGCGCAATCGCATGATCGCACCACTCCCAGACGAATCCGCCACACATCCGTGCATCCTTCTGGATTATCTGGAAATAATCCTCCAGATCGCCGGGCCCGTTCCCCATGCTATGGCAATATTCCACAAGCAGAAACGGTTTGCTGCCATCCTTCTCGAGATACTCTTCGATCTCGGAAAGTGCCGGGTACATCCGGCTGTACAGATCAAGATTTGAGTAATCATACGTCACATCGTAATTCCGATACCGCGCACTCTCATACTGCGTGATACGGGATGGATCGTATTTCTTTGTCCATGCAAGCGCCTTTTCAAAATTGCATCCATACGCACTCTCATTTCCCATCGACCAGAAAATGATACAGAATCGGTTTTTATCACGCGCAACCATACGCTTCACGCGATCGAGAATCGCCTGCTCCCATGCCGGATCATCTGCAATCTTCTCGTTCCATTTTTTGAAGCGGTTGTAGTCTGTATCCTCCTTGCGGTACAGCATAAATGGTCCATGTGCCTCGATATCTGCCTCATCGCACACGAGGAATCCATAGCGGTCGCACATCTGATAAAAATACGGTGCATTCGGATAATGACTCGAACGAATCGCATTGAAATTGTGCTCTTTCATCAAGACAAGATCTTTCCTGATCTTTGCAACATCAACTGTAAATCCTGTGACCGGATCCGAGTCATGCCGGTTCACACCGCGCAGCTTGATTGCCTGTCCATTGAAATATAACACCCGCTCCTGTATTGCTACCGTGCGCAAAGCGATTGCATCCTCGATTGTCTCATCCGCATTTTGCAGGATAAGCGTGTATAAATACGGATGTTCCGTATTCCAAAGCTCCGGGTTCGCAATCTCCAATGTCACAGTTCCAGCCTTGCTGATTTCCGTCTGTGCAACCACATTTCCTGCCGCATCCTCCACGGATACGGTAACCGGAGTCTCCCGATAGTAGCTGATATCCAATGTAATTTTCGCACACGTTTCCGCGATTTCCGTCGTGATGCGGTAATCCTGCACCGCCTTTTCCGGCCGCTTCAGAAGATAGACATCCCGGAAGATACCGCTCATCCGGAACTTATCCTGATCTTCGAGATACGAACCATCGCACCATTTCAAGACAAGTACGGCAATCGTATTCTCGCCCTCTTCTATCACGTCTGTCACATCGAACTCGCTCGTTGCATGGGACACCTGACTGTATCCGGTATAGGTGCCATTCACCCATACATAAAAGCAGCTATCCACGCCCTCAAAGTTCAGGTACACCTTCGGAGCCTTCTCATCCTTCGCATAAGAAAACGTATGCACATACGCACCACACGGAATATCCTGCGGCACATACGGCGGATCAAACGGAAATGGATAGCGGAAATTCGTGTACTGATGCGTGTCATAGCCTGCCATCTGCCAGACACCAGGCACCGGAATCTCATCAAAATCCGACGTATCATAACCGCTCTCATAAAATGCATCCCTCACATCATAGATGCTCTCAAAATACCGGAATTTCCACATACCGTTTAACATCTGTACGCGGTCGGATGCCTCCCGATGCTCCACCAGATCCTCCATTCGGCGGGAAGCTGGTATATAATACGCTCTTGGCGGCATCGTATGTTCATGTAAAAAATTCAAATCTTCGTAATAACGTGGCACAATCATAAATCGTCCTCCTGTTAATCCGAAAGTTACAGTTTCTTTAGGAAATGCTCCCGGTTCGGGTATTCCACCCGGAATGCCCGCTTCGCGGCCTCCTGCAGCAATGCGAATTCCTTCTCCATATGCAGCATGTGCGGCGCCGTAAACGCAATCGCGCTGATCTGTTCTGCGATTTTCTTTGCCACACCCTCATCCGAAAGCTGCCCCATGCCGAAGACGATCGACGTAAATCCTCTGCCGTTTCTGCTTACATCGATGAATTTCCGAAATGCATGTGTCATCTCAGACAGAAGAATTTCCTGTTCGGCTTCCGGCCGCTTGTCTGCATCAAACAGGCACAATCCGGAGACGGTCTCAACTGCCTGCTTACGCTTCTGTCCACCGATATCATTTGCCCCGCTCTCCGCAATATATTTGAGTTGCATCAAATACCCGACGAATGCATCCGTCTTCGGTTTGCGCTTTCCGTAACGTGCCACCCAGAGTTTCTTTATAAACGCCGCATCCACTTCCTCCGGATTTTCTGCGGAATGATTTGCCATTTCACTTGCGTTCACAGTTTTATCTGCATTCGTATTCAATATGTCCAGCCGCTTCTCCGCGTCCATTTCGTTATAAAATTGCTCTAACCATGTCTCCTGCATATCTGTTCTCCGTTTCTTTTTATACTGCCGATCAGCATCTGCCATCCATTCATTCATCTGTACATTCATTTTCTGCATAATTCCAGTTGCAGCCTTCCTTACTTTCCAAGGAATGTATCGACGTTGTCCGCGTCTACCTTACGATATTGTGACATATAATAGATGTCATCCTCCAGACCATACCCTTCGATATCGCTTCCCTGAAACAATGCGACCGTCAAAAGTGCGATCATCCTCGCCTGATCTTCCTTATCGTTATAGACCGTTCCCTGCATCGTACCATGTTCCACTGCCTCCAATGCATCGGTCAGACCATCAATGCCGAAAATAATCGGCCGCTCTGCCTGCCTGTAGCCGGCATTTTTGTACGCCTCAACAGCCCCCAGCGCCATCTCATCATTGTTCGATAAAATCAACTCAATCTCAGAACCATACTGATCGATCAACTGACTCACCCGGTTTTCCGCCTGTGCGCGGTTCCAGTCTGCAAACTGATAACTGAGTTTTTCCAGTTCTATTTCATTCTCAATCATCGTCTTAACCGACAGATCTGTCCGGCTGATCGCATCCTGATGTCCGGCTTCCCCTTCTAAAAGCACATATTGGATCTTCCCATCGCCATTCTTATCGACCTCCGGGTGATTCTTAATATATTCCGCTGCGATCTCGCCCTGCATCTCACCGGACTGTGCTGCATCACAGCCAACATAGAAAAGCTTATCCCACTGAAGAAGATCCTCCTGCACCGGTTCCCGGTTAAAGAAAATAACCGGAATATCATTCTGCCGCGCCATACGGACAATATTCGACGGGGCTGTCCGGTCAACCAGATTCACGCACAAAACATCACATCCGGCGTCAATCATTTCCTCAACGATCTCGTCCTGCTCCTGCTGGTCATTGTCGCCGCTTCTTACAGATACGATTACCTTCATCGTATTGCTCTCTTTTGCTTTCAGATTACTTTTTATTATATCTGTCATTGCATTGATAAACGGGTCGTCCGGTGTATATGTCACGACACCAACACGCAACATATGATCGGCTTTTGTGTCCTGCTTTCCGCAGCCTGTCAGTGAAATCAAAAATACCCACACGCACAACCATGCTATCATATTCTTCTTTACGTCTCTTCTACTCATACGAATACAAAAACCTTTCTATCTCATCCGAGAACAAATCTTCTTTATAAATAACTTTTACTTCCTTCTCATGGCTCTTCAACGTGTAAAATGTCCGTGTCAGTTCTTTTTCAATTTCCTCGACACTCTCATAACCAATCCCGTATCCATCCGGGATTACCAGACACTGCACCTGTCCTGCATCGAGCAGTGCAATCGATTTCATGCTCGTACCAACGCCAAAGATCTTCGCATCCTTATACACACCATTTTCCGCGTGTTCACCCAGCGTATCCAAGGCTTGCGTATCCATTACCACCATATAATCGACGGACTCCTGTGCATCAACAACCGCACAGATATCCGTGTCACTTTCTTCATTATACTCCCATGCAATCTCGCAATCCTGTTTCTCCAATGCGTCCTTCAGTCCCTGGATACGATTCACACTTGCCTCCGTCTTGGATCGTCCGGCAATCACGCCAATTCTTTTTCCTTTCAGCCCATCTTCGTCCTGCGTAATAAGCTGCGTGCCAAGTGTGTATCCAATCTGGTAATTATCCGGTTTGACTGTCGCATACCCGCTTGCCTCTGGCTGTTCACCGGTATAAACATCTTCTGTCAGAAGTACAAATGGCTTCTTCTGCTCGCCGAGCCAGTCCAGCATCTCCTTTGTATCTGCCCCCGGTGCCGGACACAGGATAAATGCATCCACATCGTTTTCCAGCTGTTCCTCGATCAGCTCCCGCTCGTCCTGCGCGCTTACAATATCATCCGTATTACAGATGATCAGATGCAGATTATTGGTTTTCGCAGACTGCTTTAATCCATTGATTACACCTTCCCACCGGGTGTCACCGGAATTCTGCAGGATAACCGCTACACGCTTTTGAGCGACATCCTCCTGGAAGATTTTATGTATGAAGAAGGCTGCGAGGACAATCAGAATAAGCTCTGCAATGAGAAATGTTAATTTATCTCGTTTCATCTGTAGCCCTCCCATTTCTATAGCTCTGCGCCTCGAGCTGCTGCCGGTTCTCCTCCGTAAACGGAATTGCCGGTATGTGTATCACAATCTTCGTTCCTTCATCAGGCTCACTGTAAACAAGAAGACCATATTCGTTACCAAACATCAACTGAATCCGATTGTGCACATTGATGAGTCCTACCCCGGAACCATGTTTTGGTACTTTATTGTTATCCTTGAGGACATTTTCAACCGTTTCCTCACTCATACCCATGCCATTATCCTCGACCGAGAGATAGATATCATCTCCCTTTTTCTCGCCGCGTACCGTAATCATACCGCCGTCATCCTCGTCCATATTTCCAACACCATAATAGATTGCATTTTCCAGAATCGGCTGTACGATGAGCTTGACCGTACAGTAATCATTGACTTCCTCGTCAATATCAAATTCCACGCGGAACCGTTCTTTATAGCGCACAAGCTGGATATTCATATAGCTCCGGCTGTGCTGCAGCTCATCCGCGATCCGGATTACGGTTCTTCCCTTTGACAGACTGATCCGAAGCAGTCTGGCAAGCTCCGAAATCATGAAAACCGCTTCCTTATTCTTCTGTGCCTCAACCATCCATGTAATCGATTCGAGCGTATTATATAGGAAATGCGGATTAATCTGACTTTGCAGTGCATCCATCTCACTCTTTCTGCGTTCAGTCTGTTCCCGGATAATCTCCTGCATCAGATTCTCTATCTGTTCATAGGACTTCTTGACTGAATATCCGAGATGCCGGATCTCTGAAGAACCACCAATATAGATATCCGTATCCCCACCTGTCTCATATGCCTTGACTGACTCATTCAGCCGCAGAATCGGACGTGAAATCTTTCTTGATATGATCCGGTTTACTTCGAGCAGCATCATCATCAAAATCAGAATGGCTGTGATAATATAATACCGGAACCGGTTGATATTTGCTGTCTGTACACGCTCCGGAATCACACCGACCAGCTTCCAGCCGGTATATGCCACACTACTCACAACAACATTTCCCGGTCTACCGTTCAGCGAAAGCTCATACGTTCCGTCTTCTAATTGCGATGTCATCTCACAGTTTTCCGAAAAATATCCACGGTCAATATCTGCACGTCTCGGATGGTAAATCATCTGTCCATCCCGGCTACATAGATAATAATAAATACCGTTTGAGGACTCATTGATCCGCTTCATCGTATTGGATATCACAGAATATTTCATATCTACCAGCAGTACACCGCTGCGCGGTTTTTCCCCATCGTTAATATCCACGGAACGGCTAAGGGAAATAACCCAGTAATACCGGTATGTGCCGTCCTCAAACAGATTCTGGATATGCGGCAGGGAGAAATGCACATTCTCAATCTCCTCCTCTGCATTTGTATACCAGTCCTGTTCGGATGCCTTTACGCCCTTCTTGCGTTCCGAAACCGGCTCTGCCACAAGCTGTGCACCATCGCTGTCATACAGAGCCATGCTTTGAACCTTGTCTGTGTTGATTTCATAAAGCAGGCTAAACTGGCGGTTAAACTCATCACTGGAGATATCATTTTCCTGAATGATATTGTAATTCACTGCATTCATTATCTGACGGACATTCAACAATTCCGCATCCAGCTTATCCACCGTACTTTCGACCATACTCTCTGCGTTCGACACAGCCGTCTGCTTCATCGCCATTTTAAAACGATTATACAGAAGCAGGCCAATTGTAATTGTCGTAATCAACGTAAGTGCAGTAAGAACCGCCATAATGATTGACTGGATATCCAGTCCGATAAATCTTCTATGATGTGTCCAGCCCTGCTTTTTCATCCACCTTTGAAGCCAGCTTTCCTTCTTTTGCAATTTTCCCATCTCTCTTGTTTTCAATCCATTTCCCCTATTTTTTTCTTACTGATTCGTATGCTGTGCCCGGTACTTCGACGGTGACACGCCAAATCGTTTCTTGAATACATAACTGAAATAATTCGCATCCAGATATCCCACTCGCTCAGCGATCTGATAGCTTTTCTCATTTGTTTCCAGTATCAGTGTTGCCGCATGATCCATCCGGTAATCCGTCAGATACGTAATAAACGCTTTTCCTGTCTCCTTCTTGAAGACCGAAGAAAAATACGAATTAGATACTCCGAGCACAGAGCAGATCGTGTCCAATGACAAATCCGGCTCCATATAACGCTCACGTACAAGATTCTGCGCATCGGTCACAAGCCGTCTCGATGTACTGTTTCGGGCATTTTTCAGCTGTTCCCCAAGCTCTACCGAAACTTCCTGCATCCATGCGGTAAGTGTACTCTCATCCATCTGCGGAATCGTCTCGTAAGGATTCTGGATTCCATGCAGATGATCATTAAAATCAAGAAAATTATTTGCACAAAACCGGTAAAATGCTCCCACCATCTCCATGATTGCAAGATTATACTGACTGACCGTCTGTGCATTGCTGTGCAGCTTTTCTATTTCATTTACAACGACCTTCTCAATCTCTTCCTTTAACCCTAAATGAATGGCTTTGAACAAATCATGCATTCTTGTATCTTCCGGCTGCAAGGTCGTTTCCTGTTCCTTCGGTGCAAGCTCGGCAATATTGATGGCACGTTTCGTTCCATACAATACCCTGTACGATACCGCCTCTCTGGCACCATCGTAAGACGTTTTAATATTCGCCATATTGTCGCATACACGACCGATGCCTGCCGTAACCACCGCCCCCATCACACGATAAGCCCATTTGCAGAATCGATCACACGAATCCGTAAACTGCACAATCGCGTCCTCCGATGAAAGCTCTATCAGCATCAGTGTATTGCCAAGATAAGAGAATACCCGGCTCTTCCACTCTGTCGCAAGCCGTTCCTTGATCTCGTGTTCAACAGACATCGCAAGCAGCAGCGGATTCATGCCGTCCGGCACATGATGTTCCGATGTGTGGAAAACTGCGCATCCATAATATGGTCCTTTCATATCAATCTGATACGCGGCAAAAAATTTCCCACAGTTTTCTTCTGTTACCCGTCCCTCAATGAGAGATACAAAGAAGTTATTCTGCAGTACCGGAAGTGCTGCATTGAAATAATTCTCCAGACGTGTTACATTCAGTTTTTCTTCCCGTTCCCGGTCCAGTGTGTCCTTCAGACGTTTCAGGCAATCAGACAGTTCCGTTGCATTTATCGGTTTCAGCATATATTCCTCAACCTCCAGATGCACCGCTTCCTTTGCATATTCAAACTCATCAAACCCGGTAAAAATAATGATGTGAATGTTCTGGTAATCCCGGTTTAAACGACGGGATAACTCCAATCCATCCATATATGGCATCTTGATATCTGTAATCACGACATCCGGTTGAAGCTTCTCTACCAGTTCAAGTGCTTTCACTCCGTTGGTTGCGTTACCAACAACGGTAAATCCAAGGTCGTCCCATTGTATGCGTTGTTCAATTACTTCGATGACTTCTGCTTCATCATCCACCAGAAGCACTTTATATTTTTCCATGTAGCACCCCACTTGTTATCGCCTGCCGGGTAGTTCGGAAGCATCTGGTCTTGGGTTGGATGCTTCCGAACTACCCGGCAATTCTTATTGTTCTTTGTTGTTTTATTGTCCTTATTATACCAAAGTTATCACTATAAAGATACCTAAATATCTGGCTGATTGCTTCCTTCTATTGCCTAATTGGGGAGTTTCCTTCTATTTCGGAAATTTGCTCCAACTAGCTTGCTTCCTACTCCAATTCATATATTATAAACACAAAATAAAACCAGTATATATGTGGCACTGTTTTATTGCGTTTTGACATTATATACAATATACAGGAAAAGCCGCCTCTCCATCCTCTTCGATAGACAAGGCGACCCTTCCTTCGTTTACAACTTTATTTGATTCCTTTGATTACTTCTTCTGAACATACTTCAGACAGTCAAGTGTTACAGCTGCAAGGATGATAATACCTTCGAAGATAAACTGAAGGTTTGTATCAATACCAAGGATTGTCAGAGAGTATGTAAGGGATGTGAAGATCAGTACACCAGTTACAACACCGGAGATCTTACCGATACCACCTGTGAAGGATACACCACCTACTACGCAGGCTGCAATCGCATCCATATCCCAGCCTTGTCCATATGCGGCACTACCGGATCCAACCATACGGTTACACTCAAGCCATGAACCAAATCCATAAAGGATACCTGCTAAGATGAATGCTCCCATTGTTACCTTGAATACGGAAATACCAGATACAGAAGCTGCTTCCGGATTACCACCAACTGCGTAAAGGTTCTTACCAAATGTTGTCTTGTTCCAGATGAACCATACAACGATGATTGCTACAACTGCCCAGATAATGATGGTTGGGAATCCACCAAGATTTGGAATAAACATGTTCGGAATACTTGACTCAATTGCACCGAAGGATACACCCTTTGTTGCATATGTTACAAGTCCGAAGATAATCAGCATGTTCGCCATTGTCGAAATAAATGGATGCATCTTATACTTCGCCATGAAGAAACCGGCAATACTTGCAAATACGGTTGTAAGTATGATACATGCAACAAGTGCAATAATTGCTCTGCCCGCTACCGGAATACCTGTAAAATCAAAGATATGTCCGAATACGCCACCGGTATTTACACCGCTGTGCATGATGATAGTTGCGGTTACCATACCCATACCTACCATACGTCCGATGGAAAGGTCGGTACCTGTTAACAGAATCAGGCCGGCAACACCAAGGGCTAAGAACATACGAGGCGAAGCCTGCTGCAAAATATTCAGGATATTTGTCAGTGTCAAAAGCTGTGTATGCTTTACAATCGGTGTGATGATACACAATGCAATAAAGATGAGTAAAATTACAATGTACAGACCATTCTTATACATAAACTGTGTTGTATTGAATGTGTATTTGTAGTTTTCTACCTTCTGTGCCTGCTTCTGTCCAAATGTATATTTCGACATACGAAGCAGATCGATCAAATGAAACTTATGTGCAAATGCATCGTGCTTTCTATCCTTGATTTCCTGCAATTTAGACTCATGTGTCATCTGTGCATCGAACAGGCGGTTACGATATACATACTTCTCATCCTTGATTTCCTCGGAATCAGAAAGCTTTGCCAAAGCCTGCTCGTGCTCTGTCTTGATCGTTGCTACGATTTTCTCATAAGAAGCGTTCTCAGCTGCCTTTTCTGCCTCGCAACTTGCAACAACCTTCTCATAATAATCACTCTTATAATGCTTGGAGAGATAGCTCTCTGCATCGGAAATGAGCTTGGATACCTTATCCTTATTTGCAGATTCTACAGATTTTGCTTTCTCTAAGTCCGCCTTATCCTTCGCAATAATCTTTGCTCTCTCTTCCTTTGTTAAATTCTTATCTTCCTTCGCAATTGCGATATGGTTCTTTAAGCTTCGAACCTTGTCAGATCCCTCTACACGAAGTGCATCGATCTGCTTCTGTATTTTTCCTACATATTCATCAATCGGTTTCAAAAGCGCTGCTTCCGCTTCTGCCGAAAGGATCATACTTTTATCTGCCATCGCCAAAACTCCTCTCTATTACAAATATTTCGCACTAAGCTTTAATAATTCTTCCTGATTTGTCTCCTTCGTATTGACAATACCTGCCAGATGGCCGTTCGACATAACGCCAATACGGTTTGTGATTCCGAGAATCTCCGGCATCTCAGAAGAAACAACAATAATTGTCTTACCCTGCTTTGCCATGTTAATGATCAACTCGTAAATCTCATATTTTGCTCCAACATCAATACCTCTTGTCGGATCGTCCATCATAAAGATGTTCGGAGACCGCTCCAACCATTTACCGAAGATTACCTTCTGCTGATTACCACCAGACAGATTTGCAATCATATCATCCGGTCCCATACATTTCGTATGCATGACCTTGATTTCCTCTGCGGTTGCCCGCACCATGTCATCATGTGAGAGTGCAAGTCCACTCTTATAATGATTCATATTTGCAATGGTTGTGTTAAATGTGATATCTGCTTTTAAGAACAGACCATTTGCCTTACGTTCCTCTGTAATGAGGGCAAATCCATGATTCATCGCATCCTTCGGAGATGCAAAATTCATCATCTTACCATCATAGATAACGTTTCCGGCTGCTCTTGTACGCATACCAAATATCGTCTCAAGAAGCTCTGTACGACCTGCACCGACCAATCCATACAAACCAAATATCTCGCCTTTTTTCACATCGAAGGAGATATTCTGGAGCTTCGGTGCATATTTTGTTGAAAGGTTCTGCACGGAGAGAATCGTCTCTCCCGGTGTATTATCAACCGGCGGGAATCTGTTATCCAGAGAACGGCCTACCATGGCTGATATGAGTTCATTCATGTTTGTATCTTTGCTGTCCTTCGTCATTACGAGACTACCATCCCGCAATACGGAAATCTGGTCGCAGATCTCGAAGATCTCGTCCATCTTATGGGAGATATAAATCAGGGAGATTCCCTGGTCCTTAAGCTGACGCATCATCTTGAAGAGCTTTGCTACTTCCGGTGCTGTCAGGGATGAAGTCGGCTCATCAAGTACAATTACTTTTGAATTGTACGAAATTGCCTTCGCAATCTCACACATCTGACGCTTTGATACAGACATCTTCTTCATCGGCTGCGTAAGGTTCACTGTGATTCCAAGCTTTCTGAACAGATCAGATGCTTCTTTTTTCATTCTGCCCTCATCGACCACACCAAGCGAATTCTTTGGGTATCGACCGAGGAACAAATTATCAATTACATTTCTTTCCAGACACTGATTTAATTCCTGATGTACCATTGCAACTCCGTTTTCGAGTGCATCCTTTGGTCCAGAGAAATTAACTTCCTTGCCATCTAATACGATTGTTCCTTCGTCCTTCTGATAGGTTCCGAAGAGACATTTCATCATTGTCGATTTTCCGGCACCATTCTCACCCATAAGTCCCATGATGGATCCTGGCTTCACATTCAAATCAATGTGGTTAAGAACCTTGTTTCTTCCGAATGATTTACTCATGCCATGAATCGATAAGATGTATTTATTCTTATCATCTGCCATATCTCTACTTCCCTTTCTTAAAAAGAAGGGTATCAATTTTAGGTGACACCCTTCTTTGGTTAAATCATTTACCGTTCGTTCAATCAGTTCTCTTACTTGTTAAGAATTGATGTGTAAGATGCTGCGTTGTCTGTCTTAACCATGTTGATTGCAAATGCATCGTACTCACCAGGGTTACCAAGACGGTTTGTGATGTTAGACTCTGTCTGACCATCACCACCGATGTAATCAACCTTCAGGTTCAGAAGATCATCGTAATTCTGAAGAAGTGGCTGGTATGTTGAGCTTAAGAAGTTATCAGAAGCGTTGTAGATATCAAGCCATACCTTCTTCTCTGGGCTCTTGCTAGCATCGAGCTGCTTAGAAACCTTGTCATAAACCTTTGTTGAATCTGTGAAATCCTGGTAGTTATCTGCTGTTACTGCAATGTTCAAAGCGTAGTAAGATCTCTCTTCTGCTGAGTATCTGTAATCAACACCCTCATCAAGCTTGTTACCAGCTTCATCTGCTGTACCGATACCTGTGTCTACATCTACGCCGTCAAGTGCGTTACGAAGAACACGGAGTGTAAGGTAAGCCTGAACGTCTGCATGCTGTGAAATTGTTCCGCCGTAGCCTTCTGCGATAGCTGCTACTGCATCGCTGTTTGCATCGTATCCAAATGTAGGAACCTTGTTGTCCTTTGCCCAAGCATTGAACATTGACATTCCCATACCATCGTTGTTAGAAACAACTACATCGATCTGATCACCGAAAGAAGCTGTCCATGTACCGATTGCGTTACCTGCTGTTGCTGCATCCCATGTAGCACCTGCAGAGTTCTTCATCTCCTGTGAAGCAAGCTCACGGATTGTGTATTTCTTTCCATCTACTTCCAGTGTTGCATCCTGAACAACCTTTGCAGATCCATCTACGTTTGTACCGGCTGGTGCTGAATCAACTGCGCCATTTGCATCAACGCCTGTTCCAAGTGCGGAACGGACACCTCTTGTACGTGCGATGGAATCGTTATGTCCGATATCGCCGATAGCAAGTACATATCCGATTACGCCATCACCGTTACGGTCGATAGTTGCTGCATTCTTCTTGATGTAGTCAAGTACCATCTCACCCTGAAGCTCAGCACCCTGATTCGCATCGAAACCTACATAGTAAGTATCTTTGTTAAAGTTAAGGGCTGTTTTGTCAAGCTCTCCTGTTGATGAGTTGGAAGGCTGACGGTTGTACCATACAAGCGGCTTATCCTTATTTGCAACTCCGCTTGATGAAGAACCACCACCTGATGATCCACATCCTACCATTGACAGTGCCATTGTTGCTGCTGCGATTACAGCTAAAATTTTTTTCTTCTTCATACTCTTTCCTCCTATGAATGAAATACTTGTTGAAATGTTCCTTCGTACTTTTTGTTCATTTTGTACATTTTTTTTGAATCATTCCCTGTCTCATTGACTAAATTCATTATATTTAGAATGAGGTTCGGAAAGAATAGAATATTTTTGGATATATTAGCAATTTTTTTTGATTATATGAAATTTTTATATGAATTTTGACGAATCTGTCCGTGATCATCTTGAAATTGCACAAAAAATTCCGTTTTTCTCATGATTTTGAAGCATATTTACCAACTCTTTTCGAATCACTTCTTTCTTCTATCGTATTCTACATTTTTTTCATCTTATATTTTTTCCGCTGTCCCTGTATTTCTGTAAATCCAAATGCCAGAACGCCGACTATACCAAACGCCATCATTTTGATAAGACTTTCATAATAGGTATCCAGATTGCCAGACCACTTCATAAGCTCCTTCGCATGTACAAAACAGCTTTGGAACGAAGAAGCTCTATAGTAATGGTCTGAAAGTTCAGATGCCTGTATTACCATTGCCATGTCTACCCGGAATGCCAGATATAGCCATGCAGCTGATACCGCAACACACAACAGAAAACTTATGGTCGACAGCTTTTCGCCTTTCCACTTATATCCATAGATAACCGCGACTCCCATCGCAAGCCCGGCATAGCTTGACACGAATCCAATGCGTGCGATCAGGAAAATCAACAGCGCACCCAGAACGCCACCACCAATCGCTCCGAGCAGACCGAGTGCATAATTTTCACGCACAACATAATCCTCTTCCTGGTTCAGTTTCAACGCATATTCCGTCATCTTCGCAGATTCCTCATTTAAAAAGGAATAGCCATCCTCCACCTGATAGACATTCGTTGGTCCCTGCACGCCCCTGGCATCACAATTATAATATTGATATCGTTCAAATTGCGTGATCATACCTTCTATCAGATTCTTGATCAATTGCACGTTCTTTTTTGTGCCACCACGAACCGGAACATATACCGCAATGCTAAATCCTTTCGGTATGATCCTGCCGCCGCTCGGAAGTACCGCGCGCATCGTTCCCCACACATCGACAGATGCTGGTGTCTGATCGTTGGAAACCGAAAATGCAACCATCATCATTTTTTTGCCGGAACCGGTACCCGGTTTCACGACATATGTATATCCCCGGTACACGCCATGCAGCTGGCTTCCCATTCCTGTCCGTGTTGCCTGCAGCTCCCCGGCTAATTTCGTTAAGATTCTTCTATTCGATGCCATCCGGCAAATTCCTCCTCTGCTTGACACTTACGTTTCATCATATTCCCTTTTCACAGGGATAGCAAGTTTTATTTTCTATACAGCCAGACGGCTGAACTCTTCCAGATTCCATACCTTCGTCACAATATCCGAATAAAATTCCGGCTCATGACACACCAGCAGCACCGAACCGTGATACTCTTTCAAAGCACGCTTTAACTCGTCCTTCGCTTCCACGTCCAGATGGTTCGTCGGCTCGTCTAAGATCAGAAGATTTGTCTCCCGGTTGATAAGCTTACACAGACGCACCTTCGCCTGTTCTCCACCACTCAAGACACGCACCTTGCTCTCGATATGCTTCGTTGTAAGACCACATTTTGCCAGTGCCGAACGCACCTCATACTGCGAATATCCCGGAAACTCCTGCCAGATCTCCTCCAAACAGGTATTGTCCGTGCCTGCCATCTCCTGCTCGAAATAGCCCTTGTACAGATAGTCGCCCAACTCAACCTTGCCGGATAATGCCGGAACGATACCGAGCAGACTCTTTAAGAGCGTACTTTTACCGATTCCATTTGTTCCGATAATCGCAATCTTCTCGCCGCGCTCCATCCGCAGATTGATTGGCTTGGAAAGCGGTGCATTCTTATCATATCCGATGATGAGATCCTCTGTCTCAAAGAGCATCTTGCCCGGTGTCCGGGCTTCCTTGAAATAAAACTCCGGCTTTGGTTTCTCCTTGGCAAGCTCGATCACGTCCATCTTGTCGAGCTTCTTCTGTCTCGACATCGCCATATTTCGTGTGGCAACCCGTGCTTTATTTCGTGCCACGAAATCCTTCAGTTCATTGATCTCCTGCTGCTGTTTCCGGTACGCTGCCTCCTGCTGCGCCTTCTTCGCCTCGTAAACTTCTAAGAACTTATCGTAGTTTCCGACGTAACGGTTCAGCTCCTGATTCTCCATATGATAGATGATATTCACGACATCATTTAAGAACGGAATATCATGACTGATCAGGATAAATGCATTCTCATATTCCTGCAGATACCGCTTCAGCCATTCGATATGCTCCGCATCGAGATAGTTCGTCGGCTCGTCCAGAAGCAAGATTTCCGGCTTCTCCAAAAGCAGCTTCGCAAGCAGTACCTTCGTACGCTGTCCACCACTTAAATCCGTCACATCATGGTCAAGCCCCAGTTCCAGAAGTCCGAGTGCCCGCGCCACCTGTTCGACCTTCGCATCGATCATATAGAAATCGTGGTTCGTCAGCATATCCTGCAGCGTACCAACCTCTTCCATCTTCTCCGTGATTTCATCGTCCGTCGCATCCGCCATGCTCTCGTAGATCTCGTTGATGTTCTGCTCCATATCAAACAGATATGAAAATGCAGACTTCAGGACATCCTCAATCGTCATGCCCTTCTCCAGCACGGCATGCTGGTCTAAGTATCCAACCCGCACATGCTTGTTCCACTCTACTTTTCCCTCGTCCGGTGCGAGTGTACCGGTCACGATATTCATGAACGTACTTTTGCCCTCGCCATTCGCACCGACCAGACCGATATGCTCGCCCGCAAGCAGGCGGAACGATACATTATTAAAGATTGCACGGTTGCCAAAACCGTGCGTTAAGTTCTCAACATTTAAAATCATCTGTTTTTCCTTTCAGGCAATTGCGAAACGTATATACGTTCAACATATATTTCGATATTGATTCATTCTATATACAATGTATTGAAGTTAAGAAGTTCTAAATGTTCTAATTCACAAATCATATTATACGCCACCGCCGCCAATTCGCCGTCCATGGCTCAGTGGCGGCTTGTTTGAACATCGTGTTCAAACATGGCTTCTATCTTCATAGAACATTAAGAACTTCTAAACTCCAAACATATCGTATATATTCACGAATCAATATCGAAATATATGATTATCCGTATAATTTCTCGTTTCGCAATTGTCCTCTATCTTCTCTATTTTTTTCCTTGTTTCCTACTTTCTTTGTCTGCTTTATTTACACCGAGCAGACCCTTGATGATGAATCCGACACCAACGCCGATCGTGCCGAGGATCAGTGCCAGCTCCAGACCGGACATATAACGCATGGATACGTTCAGTGAAATCACAAGACACACGAAAAACGCAATGCACAATCCGATCAGTGAAAGTCCGGTCAGCATGTTCGGCTTCACGATAAATGTGATAAATGCCACAACGATGAGTACAATCAGAATACCTCCGACATTCACGCGTCCCATCCGGTAAAATAGCGTGAAGCTGCTCACGACAACGTTTTGCAAGAAGATGATCACCCCGATGATCGTAAGTACGATTCCCAATAAAAACTGTAATAATTCTTTCATTCGTTCCTCCCTGTTTTCTCTTAGAAAATGATTACATACTTATGTCTGATTCTATCATACTTCGACAAAGCTGTACACACAAAAAACTGCTGCCAATGCTTGCATAACTTAACATTGACAACAGTTTCATTCTATCTTTATCAACAACTTTTATATCCTATCCATGCAGGCGCACCGCTGCCGCGATCCTTCCGGCAATCCACATGACAGATGCTGCGATCAGGAATATCAGAACAAAGCCATTTACCTTTTCTTTCCAGCGCATTGCCACAATAATAGTATCTCCGATTACTGCAATAGCAATCGGAATTACATAGAACAGATTGACAGCATTTCCTATCAGCACTTTGTACATCAAGACTGCGAACGCTGCAACAAGTGCAAGTGAAACAACCGCCTCTATCACATGAAAGAGGATGGCTTTCTCAATTTCCGAATGATACATGACCGGAATTGCCATGGAAAATAATATTAGGTAGATTAAAGACATCCATAACAATACACGGTCTTCCGCTTGTGCGTTTACGCATGCCGTCTTGATAACCAAAGCCGCAATCAGCATTCCGTAAGATGCAAACTGGATTCCCGGAATCGTATATTCCGTATGTACCATGCCAGACACAAGAATGACTCCCACAGTTATGGAAAGCATCCGGTAATCAATGGAACGATACACGTTCATATCCATCGTAAATAATGATTGCAGGAACGCTGCATTCCCCACTGCCAATAAAACAAGAAATGCAGCGAGCGATAAGAACACAGCCAGATACACATAACTATCGAAGCCGCTTCCGAACAATTTCACATCCTTATCCCTTATAGAACGCACGATGCTCTGTACACGTTCTGCAAATAAAATAATGAAATATAACAGAATCAGCCAATTCATAACAACCGCGGACACTCCAACCCGTAAATCCATGACGATTCCTCCTTCTATAACTCCAGCGATGCAAGAATCTCTTTCAATGCATCTGCCGATTCCTTCAATTTCAGTGCCTCTTCGCCGCTTAACTTGATCGGAATATCTGTCTCCACACCATCTGCACCGACAATCGCCGGCATACTCAGAACCACATCCTCGATGCCATACGCACCATGTATCATGTGTGAAACCGGCAGGATCGATTTCTCATCCCGCATGATCACCTCGCAGATTCTCCTTACAGACATCGCGATTCCATAATACGTCGCATGCTTCCGGTTAATAATTTCATATGCACTGTTCTTGACTGCATCTGCAATCTCCCGCGTATTTTCCTTATGCTGGTAATGTCCACGCATCTCGCACATCTCACTTAATTCCACACCGGAAACATTTGCAGATGACCATGCAACGACTTCGCTGTCGCCATGTTCGCCCACGATAAACGCATGCACACTCCGGCTATCCACAGACAGATGTTCACCCAGCTTGTATTTCAGTCTGGCACTGTCTAACACTGTGCCGGAACCAATCACCCGCTGTTCCGGAAGTCCGGACAATTTGATTGCCACCTGTGTCAGAATATCGACCGGATTCGCTACCACAAGCAGGATTCCATCGAACTTCCGCTTTGCAATCTCCGGGATAATAGACTTAAAAATTGCAACATTCTTGTTCACCAGATCCAGTCTTGTCTCCCCCGGTTTCTGTCCGGCCCCCGCGGAGATAATCACGATTCCCGCATCCGCTACATCGTCATAATCTCCTGCATAAATCCGCATCGGTGAAGCAAATGGGATTCCATGGCTGATATCCATTGCCTCTCCCTCCGCTTTGTTCCTGTCCGCATCAATCAATGCAATCTCTGTGAATAATCCACTCTGCATCAAAGCAAAGACGGATGCCGATCCCACAAATCCACATCCGATCATAACCGCTTTTTTTGCATTTACTTTATTATTTTCCATAATTGGTTCCCCCTTGGTTTAATTTTCGAATAATAGTAATTATTACTATTTCAGTATAATAATAATTCTATAATTTGTCAATTTGTATTTATAAAAAAACACGCAAGCACTTTGTACCTGCGTATTTTTCTACTAATCATTTAACTTGTTGTTTTATTTGTTTTTGAAAAAAGAACACTCTTCCTCATTGCACTGTATGCCATCTGGATTTCGAAGATTCAGATGAAATACATGACCACTTTCCGGATGCCCCGCACCAAATGCCCGCGTTACATGCGCCACGCCTATATCATTCATCTTCTTATCCAGTTCTATCGTGTGAAACCGCAGATCATCATTCTCACTGTACATCAGATATGTTTCCGGGAAATCTACATTCATATAAGCTAACTGCTCCATAAACAACTGGTACTGTTCTTTGGACACAACAAGTGAATTCTCTTTTCTAAGATACCAGTCTAAAATCGTGTCATCCCGCTTTCCCATATCGTATGCACCACAATTCAAGCAGATTTTGGCTGGTCTTTTATCATAGGTAAAATAATCCAGTTTCTCCCGATATTCCTGATTTGTCGCAGCAATGCAATACTGCGCAGTGAGCTGTGCCCCCGCCGAATCTCCCAACATGAAAAACCGATTCATATCCAGACCAAACACCCGCGCATGATCATCAATATATTTTACGAGATGTGCTACATCCTCTATGGCAGACGGATATTTATTCTGCGGTGCCAGACGATAATTAAAATTCACAACTACGAATCCGCTTTGTGCCAAATGACAGCAATAATGGCTATACAGTTTCTTATCTCCATAAAACCAGCCACCACCATGCACACTGACAATCACCGGATATGCTTTATCCGAGTCTCCCATATAAGATGCCGGCACACAAAGATCAAACAGACTGTTCGATACATAACTGTCTGAATCAATGTCCGACGCATCCCCGGATGATGCATACATCATCTCCCTTTTCTTATCCATCTTCCAGCTATCCAAAATCGCAGCAAACTGCTCTGCATCCAATCTTTTCTTATAATCTAAATTCTTAATCTGTACAACATTTTCCGGATATTCCAGATCTTTGTCGCGCAATCCATCATTCACCATCCACGCATGGCGCATGTTCACCCATGGCGGAAGTTTTCTGTTCTCCGCTCCACGCTTCATAATCTCTGTAACATTTATCATAACCGATCTCCTCCTCATAATCGTCCCTCTGTCTTATGTTGTCCTCTTTTTTCTCTTATTCTCATACATAGACTGATCCGCCATATTAAGATAATCCTGCAGGCTTTTCTGCTTATCCGGCGTATCTATGAAAAACGCCCCTGGTAACATAAAAACCCGGGGCGCATTCAAAAAATCGTCAGTTATAAATTAGTTACAGCGTTCATACCGAACCGTAATCGCTTTTATCTCCTTGGCAAAAGTCTTATTTAACGCTTTGCTGTCTACCCGCCATCTCCAATTGCTGCCAACCGAAGAAGGTGTATTCATTCTCGACCTGTTGTCTAAGCCAAGGTAATCCTGAATTGGAACAATACAGATTTTCGCATTACTTCGCATGATTACGCCAATGAGCGGAATATACATTTTATCTGCCGGTGTATAGTAATCACACAGATAATCTCTTGCTTTTTTCCTGCCTTCGTCATCGATTTCCTGCCACCAGCCGACCAATGTCTCATTGTCATGCGTGCCTGTATACGCTACACAATTCTCAATATAATTATGAGGTAAATACTCCCTCGCCGAACCCGTATCTCTTGTGTCAAATGCGAATTCCAACACTTTCGTTCCCATGAACCCGCTATCTGCAACAAGCTTACGAACGGTATCCGTTATATAGCCAAGGTCCTCCGCAATCACGGATTTCCTGCCAATCTTCTTTTCGATTGTACGGAACAAATCCATGCCCGGACCTTTCTTCCAACTGCCATTTACCGCGGTCTTATCTCCATATGGGATGGAATAATATTCATCGAAGCCACGGAAATGATCAATACGAACAACATCATATAACTCAAAGCAGAATGAAAGCCGTTCAATCCACCATGCATACTCTGTCTTTTTGTGGTAATCCCAATCATAAAGAGGATTTCCCCACATCTGCCCATCAGCCGAAAATCCGTCTGGCGGACATCCCGCAACAGCCTTCGGTGTACATTGTTCATCTAACTGGAACAATTCCGGATGCGACCATGCATCTGCACTATCTAATGATACATAAATCGGAATATCTCCGATAATTTTAATTCCTTTTTTGTTGGCGTAAGCTCTGAGCTTATACCACTGGTTGAAAAACTGGAACTGCATAAATAACTGAAAATCAATTTCATCTGCCAGCTTCTCTTTATATTCACGTAAACCTTCTTCTGTACGACTATGAATTGCCTCCGGCCACTCAGTCCAGTTCATTCCACCAAAATGATTTTTTACTGCCATATATAAGCAATAGTCATACACCCACGCTTCATTCTTATCTAAGAACGCCTTATACTCTGTACTGTTCTTATGCCCGCTTCTCTCACAAGCCTTGCGGAGCAATACATACCGTCCATTATATTGTTTTTCATAATCAACAGACTGTTCGTCTGTTCCAAAGTCAACACTATCACATTCTTCTCTCGTCAATAAACCTTCGCTAATTAAAGTTTCCAGATCTATGAAGTACGGATTCCCGGCAAATGTGGAAAACGACTGGTATGGAGAATCTCCATATCCGGTAGGTCCCAAAGGTAAAATCTGCCAGAACGTCTGACCTGCTTCCACTAACCAATCTACAAATTTATATGCTTCTTTGGAAAAGCAGCCAATTCCATACTTTGATGGCAGACTGGAAATCGCGAACAATATTCCTGCTGTTTTATCCATATATGCCCTCCATATACGTCAAGGCAAAACAATTATACTCTGCGTACGCTTTCGCCCTCGATCAGATTGTGTGGGGCATAATCATGTTCACACCCCAGTGTATAATGTATGTGCTTCATCAAAAGCTCCACACTCCGCTTTGCAATGCTGTTTATGTCCTGACCCATTGATGTAATTCTCGGTGTGTAAAATCTCGATATGACTGTACCATCGAAGCCTACCACCGATATATCATCCGGTACTTTTTTCCCGGCATCTTCTATTGCACGAATTGCGCCAACCGCAATCGTATCTGACAGCCCGACAATCGCTGTCACATGTATGTTTTTTTCAAGTAGTCTTTTTGTTGTTTCATAACCTGCCTCATACGAATACCGGCAAGCCATATAATTCTTATCCGGATCAAATTCCAGACCACTTTTTTCAAAGCCTTTTTTACACCCAAGATAACGCGAGAAACTGATCTGTTTATCTGAAATCTCGCCACCCATTACGACAATATCTTTGTGTCCGTAGCCTGTTAAATACTGCACGAGTTCCATAGTTGCAGTCTCATCATCGACACATACAGAAGATACATTGTCAAACGCTAACTCCTTTGCACTTGTAGTTGCAACAACGCAGGGTATGTCAAGTTCATTCATACGTTCATCAAAAAGAGCTAAATTCGCGCCGAGAAAAATAATCGCTTTCGAGGTTTTGTCACGAACGAATTTTAATGCCTCTGCAACCTCGTCCCCATCTTCATCGATAATCTGACAGGATACAACCTCTTCCAGTTCTGACAGCAGAAGTGTAATCCGGTCAAGAATCTCCATGAAGAAACTATTGTGTCGGCCTTTCATGATAATTGTAACTGTATTTCCGCCACATCGTTTCAGCTTTCTGGCATTTCCGTTTGGTTCAAAATTACTCTCTTCGATAATTTTCAATATCTTTTCGCGCGCTTTCTCACTTACACCCGGTTGTTTGTTTATTACTCTGGATACGGTACCAATACCGTATCCAGATAATTTTGCTATATCTTTGATTGTCATATAATCGCTCCTGTAAAAATGTGATTATATATTAACCCTTAACAGCGCCAGCCGCAACCCCTTTGACAATATATTTCTGAGCACATAAGTAGAATACAACAACCGGAATGATTGCCATGATCAGGCATGCCATGATCGCACCCATATCAACACGTCCGTAGCTTCCCTTCATGTACTGGATGACAATGGAAATTGTCTTGAATTCCTTAATATCAAGTACAAGGTATGGAAGAAGGAAGTCATTCCAGATCCACATTGCTTCAAGAATACCTACGGAAATGAATGTAGGCTTCATCATAGGAACTACTACACAGAAGAATGTCCGGAGTGGGGAGCAGCCATCAATCATTGCAGCTTCTTCCACTTCTACCGGAATTGATTTTACAAATCCGGTGAACATGAATACCGCAAGTCCGGCACCAAAACCGAGATATACAATCACGATTCCCCAAGGTGTATTCAGATGGAGGGAGTCTGCCGTTCCAGAAAGTGTAAACATAACCATCTGGAACGGTATAACCATAGAAAACACACATAAGAGGTAAATAATTTTTGTAAAAACATTCTTAACCCGGGTTATAAACCATGCTGTCATGGAACAGCAAATCAGAATAACCGCAACTGAAAATACTGTAATAAATAATGTCCAGCCCACAGCTTTCAGGAAATCATATTGCGTAATTGCTGTCTTATAGTTTTCAAGTCCGATATAACTTTCCTCTGTAGGCAGCTTAAATGTCTCAAGGTTGATGAACGTCTTCGACTTCATCGAGTTAATCAATACGATAAAGATTGGAGCAACAAATACAATTGAAACGAGTGTAAAAAATAATGTTGCAAGTATTCCCATCACTTTCTTTTTCATTACTGCTGCACCTCCTTATCTCTTGTCAACTTTAACTGTATCAATCCAATCGCTACTACAATTACGAAGAACACAACTGCCTTCGCCTGTCCAACCCCTTCAGCTCCTACTCTGCCATAGAATGTGTTAAAAATATTCAGAGCAAGCATTTCTGTCTTATGAAGTGGCTCACCACCTGTAAGAGCAAGGTTCTGATCGAATAACTTGAACGAATTCGTAATCGTCAGGAATGTACAAATTGTAATCGATGGCATCATGTTCGGAATTGTAATTTTAAACAATCTCTGCACTCTGGTAGCTCCGTCGATCATAGCCGCTTCCTGAATATCTCCGGGGATCGCCTGAAGTCCCGCGATGTATACGATCATCATGTAACCAATCTGCTGCCAGCCTACAAGAATAACCAGACCCAAGAAACCTAATGTTTCATTTAACTTCAGGGCTGTATCAAACTTCACGAAAATACCATCAAAAATCAGCTGCCATACATAACCTAATACAATACCTCCGATCAGGTTTGGCATAAAAAACACTGTACGGAAAATATTCTTTCCTTTGATATTCTGTGTCAACGCCAGAGCGATTAAAAATGCAAGCACATTAATCAACACAAGTGAAACGATTGCAAATAACGTAGTGAATTTAAATGATCCAAGGAAATTTGAATCTTTAAATGCTTCTATATAGTTTTGTATTCCGACAAATTTTGCATCCTTGATTGTTGTAAAGTTACAGAAAGACAAGTAAATACCTTCAATAAAAGGAATAATAAATCCTATCAAAAATGCAGCCATAGTCGGTAACAAAAATATTGGCCAATATTTTTTTACCGCCTTTTCCATCTTATACCTCCTACGCCCTTGAACAATTACCTTCTAAAAAAGGGAGGAACTGTCTCCTCCCTTTTTAATTACAGGTTGTTTTATCAGGCTTCCTGATCCTAGTTTCCTGCTGCCTGACTCTCTGTAGCCCAGCCTTCAACGAATGCTTTCTTTACAAGATCCCAATTCGCATCTGTCTGATCGGAAGCATATACAGTAAGAGCTGATCCTACTTCGTTCTTCCATGTCTCAGAAGGCATTGTTGTGAAGTTCCAGCTTACAGGTGTCTTGCCATCTGCCACATACTGGCTTGCGATATTCACAAGAAGGTTATCTGACTCAAGGTTCTTCTTGAATGGAGTAACAAATCCCATTCCGTCTGCTCCGGATGGCATTGCACCCTGTGAACCGCAGATTGCCTTAAGTGCTGTATCGTCTGTAGCAAGCCATGCCATGAAATCTTCTGTTGCCTTGATGTCTGCTTCGGAAGCCTTAGCATTTACACACCAGTAGTTCTCTGTACCTGTACAAAGTCCCTGATTCTCTTCTCCGTCTACACCGATATAAATCGGAAGCATTCCGAGATTCTCATCACCGACTGAGCTTATATCTGAGTATGCCCATGTACCATTCTGGTAAAATACTGCTTTTTCTGCTACGAACTCAGCGACTGCATCATCGCCGGTCTTAACACTGAGCTGCTTAGGATCTGTTGTTGAGTTATTAATGTACAGATCCCAGATCTGACGGTAGTTATCCAGGTATGTGCCCTTGATTGCCTTTGTGTTGTTGATTCCGTCTGCCTGATACTCATAGTATACAGGAAGGTTTGCAAGGTGAGTCTTAAATCTCCAGTCTGAAGAACCATCCATACCTGCGGATGTAAATGCATCAAATCCAAGCTCATCACGTCTTGCTGTAATATCTTCTGCTACCTTCTTCAGGTCTGCAAAGTTCTTGATGTCATCCATGGAGTAACCTGCCTCCGCAAGAAGCTTCTTATTGCAGATGATACCATAGGACTCAATAACATATCCGATACCTGCTACCTTATCGCCATCCTTCAAAGCGAAATCCTCTGAAGTAAGCTGCTTGTAAACTTCTGTGTCAGACAAATCTGCACAATAATCCTTCCATGATGCCAGACCGACCGGACCATTTACCTGGAACAATGTAGGGCATTCTGATTTACCCATCTCACTCTTAAGAGTTGTCTCATACTGACCGGATGCGGCTGTAACAACGGTTACCTTTACGCCTGTCTCCTCTTCGTAGATCTTGGCAAGCTCCTGCCACTGGGCATCTGCTTCCGGCTTAAAATTCAGGTAATATACCGAACCCTTATCAGCCGATGCATCCTTTCCTCCTGAAGATCCCTTTCCTCCACAACCTGCAAACAGTGACATCATCATTGTTGCAGCTAATCCTAAAACTGCTAATTTCTTCTTCATGCTTTTTCCTCCTCTAATCTTTTCATTTGCTTTGTTTATAGTTACGTATACGTTCCTTGGAAACGTTTGTTGTATCGTTTTTGGTAACGTTTCCATTTCATGAGTCAATGATACAACATTTAAAAACTTTTTGCAATCAAAAAAGTCAACTTTTTGTTTATTTGGTCAAATTACACAGCAATTTTGATTTTTTTTTGTTACTTATCACTAATTTCTGCGTGCATTTGCTATCAATGGATCCTATTTTATTATTTTCCAAATATCGTTATTATATTCAGCAATTGTACGATCGGATGAGAAAAATCCCGCTTTCGCAATATTCACCATCATCTTCTGCGCCCACGCCTTACGATCCTCATATTCCTTATAGGCACGTTCCTTGGCGTCAACATAAGAATCGAAATCAATAAATGTCATGAACCAGTCTTTGTTGAGAAGCTCATTATACAAACGATGCAGCATTTCTGCATTTCCAAGTGCCATCACCGCGTCACTGATAATAAAATCAACGGCTTCCTTCAATACCGGATTGTTCTCATAATATGTTCTTGAGACATAGTCCGCCTTCGCATAATGCTCAATCACCGCATCACTTGACTCTCCAAAGATATAGATATTTTCATCGCCAACAAGCTGATGGATTTCAACATTCGCACCATCTTCTGTTCCGAGAGTAACCGCGCCGTTCAACATGAACTTCATATTTCCGGTTCCGCTTGCCTCTTTTGATGCAAGTGAGATCTGCTCCGAAATATCACAGGCAGGAATTAATTTTTCTGCAAGCGTAACATTGTAGTTTTCTACCATAACTACATTCAGATACGGGCTCACTTCCGGATCGTTGTTGATCAATTCCTGAAGGCACAGGATCAAATGAATAATATCCTTTGCAATCGTGTATGCAGGTGCAGCCTTTGCTCCAAATATAACCGTAACCGGTGTAGTAGGCAGCTTGCCCGCTTTGATCTCCAGATACTTATGAATCACATAAAGTACATTTAACTGCTGACGCTTGTACTCATGCAGACGCTTTACCTGGATATCAAAAATCGAGTTTTCGTTTAATTCGATTCCCTGTGTCTCCTTGAAATATTCTTTGGCGCGAAGCTTGTTCTGATGTTTGATTTCAAGGAGCTTTTCAAGCTTGGCATCATCATTTACAAATGCAAGTAATTTCTCTAATTCCATTGCATCTTTCTTGTATCCGTCCCCAATCCACTCTGTGATCGTATCGGATAACAATTCATTACAATAGAGAAGCCAGCGGCGGAATGTAATGCCGTTTGTCTTGTTGTTGAACTTCTCCGGATATATTTTGTAAAAATTATTAAGCTCCGAATTCTTCAAAATCTCCGTATGAAGATACGCAACGCCATTTACACTAAATCCATAATGAATATCGATGTGTGCCATGTGAACGAGATCATTCCGGTCGATAATTGCCACACTCTCATCACTAAACCGTCTTCTTACCTTATCATCCAGAATCTCAATAATTGGCACAAGCTGCGGAACAACCTCTGCCAGATAATGTCTAGGCCATTTCTCAAGTGCCTCAGCCAAAATTGTATGGTTTGTATATGCGCAGGTCTTACTTACAACATAAATCGCCGCATCCATGTTCATCCCTTCCGCTACAAGCAGACGAATCAACTCAGGTATGATCATGGTTGGATGTGTGTCGTTGATCTGGATTACTGCATAGTCGAACAAATCATAAAGGTTACTTCCCTTCGCCTTACACTCATCGATAATGAGTCTTGCGGCATTGCTTACCATGAAATACTGCTGGTAGATACGAAGCTTTCTTCCATCTTCGTCACTGTCATCCGGATATAAGAACAATGTCAGGTTTTTCTCTATGTCTGTTTTATCAAACTGATGATTCGCATCTACGATGGATTCATCCACAGTTTCTACGTCGAACAAGCATAATTTGTTGGTACGGTTATTGTAACCTGTTACATCAATCTCATACAATCTCGACTGCACCGTGCATTTTCCAAATGTAACAGGATATGTCACATCTGTTTTTCTAAGCCAGCTTTGATCCTTGATCCATGGATTAATCTGTTCTTTCTGCATTCTGTCTTCGAACACCTGCTTAAACAAGCCAAGATGATAATTCAATCCAATCCCCGCACCCGATAATCCAAGTGTTGCGATTGAATCAAGGAAACATGCAGCAAGTCGCCCCAGACCGCCGTTTCCAAGCGATGGCTCTACCTCAATCTCCTCAATCTCTGCAAGTGTCTTTCCGCTTTCGGCAAGCACTTTTTTGACGTCCTCATAGATTCCAAGATTGATCATGTTATTCGACAGCAGCTTTCCAATCAGAAATTCTGCCGATACATAATAAATCTTCTTTTTCGTCTCTTCCATGCGGCGTTCATCTGCTAACTGCTTTGTCAGGTTGAGCAATGCATAATATACTTCTTCATTGCTGCTTTGTGCGATTTCTTTTCCAAGCAGTTTTTCAAGTTCCTGTTTTACCTTCATCGTATACCCCTTTCGTTTTCACTTGAGCTTTTGTACGCTCTTTTATAATAATACAATATCACGAATTGGAAACGTTTCTCTTGCAGAATAGTATCATAATGTGATACTATTCTATCAATCAGGAGGGTATTTGCTATGAAAGAGATTATAAATCCGGACTCTGCATCTAATATCGAATTAAATGAAAACAAGATTCACTTTCAAAATGAATATCAATATAACACCTATATATGTTCGATTCCGATGGATTTTGCAAGTGTACCGGTTCACTGGCATGACGAGTTCGAAATGATCGTCATCAAGAAGGGGCGCGGATACGTTACCCTCAATTTTCAGAGATATAAGGTTTCGTCCGGGGATATCGTCATCGTTCTTCCCGGAATGCTTCATTCCATTGAAGGTAAACAAAATTCAACGATGGAATATGAAAATATACTTTTTTCAAAGCACTTTCTTGCCTTTGGTGCTGATGACGTGACGCAGCAAAAATTTATCGATCCTTTTTTTAACGGAGATATCCAGATTCGTCATTATCTGACACCCGGACACACGTTATACACAGAAATCAGTAATATTGTTGATTTATTAGATGAAAAAAGCGATGAAAGAGACTATGCGTATCAGCTTTTTATCAAAGGCGGGCTTATCCAGATTATATACCTGCTGATTACGCACCCGCCAAAAGTAAACGAGACGTCGCAAAGCGATAAGCATGAAGAGAAATTGAAAAGTATCATCCGGTATATCTCCACACATTATTATGAAGATATATCCATCGAAGAAATTGCAGATTTCTGCCACTATAGTCCATCGCATTTTATGAAATTCTTTAAGATTCATACCGGAATGAGCTTTATCTCATATGTGAATGACTTCCGTGTCACAGAAGCACGCGCAATGCTCACATCGACCAATGATTCGATTCTTGAAATCTCACAGAAATGCGGATTCTCAAATCTGTCGAATTTCAACCGGATGTTCAAAAGGAAATATGGTATAACGCCAAGGCAGGTACGCAGCTAAGTCTGCGCCTCTATAATGCAGATATGGGCAGAACCTAAAAAATCGACTCTGCCCATTTTCAAATGTTCTATGCTCTTTTTAGATAAACTCCTTATCCAAAAGGAAATCAATTTCCCTTGGCGTACGAACGGAATTTTCTTTTTCACTGAGCGTCCTTGCATAAACAACACCACCAATCTATGTCTTCTGCCATTATTCTATTCCCACTTTTTAAAAAATATTAATTTTTAGGTAATAAGTGTCTGCAAAAGAACCTTCTGTGCTATCTAAAAAAGAGAATCCTGCATTTTTCACATTTTTCGCATTATTTATACTATCATTTCACTTCAACTTTTAATGTTTCACAATAAAAATAAAACCTATAATGGCAATCAGTATAACCAATACTTTTTCATCGTCAGACTTTATCACAGTCAAATCGTTTCCAAATGTCTCAATCAATATTTGCCACAAGCATCTGTCACATTCTATGTCGTACCGCTCCACATTTTCTCCATAGCATCTTTTATAACATTGTTTATTTTTCAAGAATTTGCGGATCAAGGAGGAAGTCATAAATGTTTACAGTCAAGATGCCATAGTCATCATAATAGGGCTGCACAATATCTTTTGTGATAACAATCTTTTTGAAGGAATCATCAATTTTCCTGAACGGTCTGATTTCCTGAGTGCGTTTCGTTTCATCTGGCAGCGAGTATGCCGACTGGATATAGTATCTGGATGAACCAAGATTGCATACAAAATCAACTTCAAGCTGTTTACGGATAACCTTACCTTCCTGATTTCTTTCTGCAATCGGTATTACGCCCACGTCCACACTGTAACCACGCATACGAAGTTCATTATAAATTACGTTCTCCATAGAATGAGCCTGCTCAAACTGACGGAAATTGATTCTAGCATTGCGAAGGCCAAGATCGGAAAAATAATATTTCTTGGGTGTTTCAATATATGCTTTTCCTTTAATGTCATATCTTTGTGCTGATTCAATCAGGAAAGAATCCTCAAAATAATCCAGATATTTCTTAATGGTAGCGGAAGTGATTCTGGATTTCTTTACCGTCTTGAAAGTATTCTTCAATTTTTCTGGGTTGGTCAGCGAACCAATGGCAGAGGAAAGAATATTCAGAAGATCTCCCAATTCTTCGATATTCCTCACTCGGTTACGTTTGGTAATATCTTGAAGATAAATCTCATTGAACAGATTCTGCAATGCAACTGCCTTATCGTTTGCTCCCTCACGAAGAACAACCAGAGGAATACCGCCATACAGCATATATTCAGATAATCCCATGTACTTATCACCGCTGTAAATGGTCATAAACTCAGCAAAACTCAGGGGATACATATGAACCTCGTCACCACGACCGGCGAACTCGGTGGCTATATCTTTAGACAAAAGTTTTGCATTACTTCCTGTCACAAATACATCCATATTATCTTTGCGAAGATAGCCATTCAAAACAGCTTCAAAACAATCCAACATCTGAATTTCATCAAGCAGCAGATAATACTTTTCTTCACCTACAACTTTGGAACGGATATAAGCCATAAACTTTTCGGGGTCAACTCCACGCTTTTCCTTTTCAATCTGAATCAGGCTTTCGCCAATCAGATAAAGATCATCGGCTGAATCAAAAGCAAAGCGAATGATGTGGTCAGCATCAACTCCGCTTTCTAATAAATGATGATAAAACAGATTATTCAGTAAATAGGATTTTCCACATCGACGAATACCAGTAATTACCTTAATCAATCCATTATTCTTTCTTTTTATCAATTTATCCAAATAAAAATCTCTGCGAATCTCCATATTAAAGTCTCCCTGTAAAAGATTTTTGCAACATGTTGCTTTTTTCTATTCTAGTATATCCAAATGGACTTCAAAAATCAATATTTTAGCTTGTTTCCTGACTACTCAGGAAAAAAATTTCTACCCTCGCCCCACCTGTATTTTCAGAATTTGAAAGTTTAATACCTCCAC
>OGDS01000268.1_pt1 | contig 58111 bp, 89 predicted proteins | sample 1570351 | NCBI WGS metagenome assembly OGDS01 (sample SAMEA2581974, study PRJEB24529) | metagenome | biome: Human gut stool | place: China | collected 2011
GCCGCATCAAGCGCAAGCACATCAAGGACGTGCTGAAGGACGAGTGCGGCGTGGTTTTTGGAGATTGAGAGGAATGACATGACAAGAGATGAGATCGTGACCGCGCTGCGGGAGCACGCTGAGCGAGCGGTTGGTAACGAGTGGGGATCGTCTATTATTGCACTGGACGATAACCTTTCCGCCGCCGCTGACCTGATCGAGAACCAGCAGCGGCACATTGAGGCACTGCTGAAAGCCAACGACAGCCTGAAGGACGCCATTGCGCGGCGTGACAAGCAGGTAGAGGACATGAAGCAGGGCATGGCACAGCTGGCAAAGGCTGTGGAGGTGAAGGAGGAACAGAAATGAGCCTTGAGGTTTGCCCGATGACGCTCAAGGAGGCGAACGCCTTTGTGGAGCAGCACCACCGGCATCATAAGCCAGTGGTGGGACACAAGTTCTCCATCGGCTGCACGGACGGAAAGGAAATCGTGGGCGTTGCAATTGTGGGCAGACCGGTGAGCCGGCATCTGGACGACGGATGGACGCTGGAGGTCAACCGGCTATGCACAGACGGCACCCACAACGCCTGCTCCATGCTATACGCCGCTGCTTGGCGGGCGGCGCGGGCGATGGGCTACAAACGACTTGTGACCTACATACTGGACACCGAAAGTGGCACAAGCCTGAAAGCCAGCGGGTGGAAATGCGTGGGACAGGCTGGCGGCTTGCGTTGGACGGGTAAGCGCAGACCGGAGGTTGACCTATACCCAGCGCAGATGAAAATCCGGTGGGAGAAGGAGGAACACGATGAATCTGTTGACTAAATACACTGCGGAGTTGAGAAAAAGACTAATGGGACTATATGATGCGAATTGCAACTGCGTTCGTGCTGACGAAAGATTTATTTGCAGATGCGTAAGGTGCGGGCAGGAGCGGCTGAAAAAGAACAGCGTGTGCGTCATGGTTCGGAAACCGCACGAGACAGTAAAGACGCTTTGCTATGTGTGCGTGAAATGCTATGTAGCAATGCTGGACGAGCTTGGCGTGGGAGAATAGAACAGGAGGGTTGACAATGGCTGAATACATTGAGCGAAAGACATACCGGAAAAGGTTGGCTGATCTTGAAGGATGGTGCCAAGATGTGAGAAAGCCGGGACTGAAGCAGGCACTGGAGATGTTCGACGAGATCCCCACCGCGGATGTTGCCCCGGTGGGGCATGGACTATGGGCACCCGTGAATAAAATAGACCCCATTAGTGGTTATAGGTGCTCAAAGTGCAGGTGTATAGTGGGATTTGATCTTACCCCTTACTGCCCCGGATGCGGCGCAAAGATGGACGGAGGCGGCGATGCAGAAGGGTGACACGATCCGGGCGCGGTTTATGACGCTGCCGAGCGAATACCCCGGCTCCGGCGCTAACGATGAAAAGCGGTTCCCTGTCCGCAAGGGGACAGTGGTGTATGTGCATCCGAAGGGGAGGTACATCGTGGCGGAGTGCGGCGGCGTGCGGGAGACATTCTTCCCGGAGGATATTATACAGTGTGATGTGCCGGGACCTCCCCCGATGGTGTGCGAATTAAAAGACGCGCTTTTTACACTGACGGAGGTGGACAAGAAAATCATGACCGCATTGGGGAGGAGGTGCTGACATGAGCGAATTCCCGGAACGGCTGAGAAAGCTGCGGGAGAAAAAGCGACTGAAGCGGTATGTGCTGTCGGAGCGCTGTGGGCTGAACTCGGACGCCATACGCCGGTATGAACTGGGGACGGCAAAGCCGACGATGGACGCGCTGAAAAGCATAGCGGATGAATTCGGCGTGTCGGTAGACTATCTGATGGGCAGGACGGACTATCCCTGCGTGGTAGATATTGCCGAAAAATAATTTTGAAAATTCCACTTAAAAGTGGAAAAATTGAAAAAACGCGCTTTATCATGGGAGATGCAGGGGCAAACTCTGCATCTCCATCCCTTTTTCTTTTCCCCCTTCTTTTCCTGATGGGCGGGGCTTTGGCTCCGCCCGGAGGGAGCAACGCACGGAGAACGCACGGAGAACGCACGGAGAACGCACGGAGAGCGAAATATGCCGCAGGCCGATGCCGCCCCACATTTCGGGGAGCGGGAGGTCGCACCTCCCGGGCGGCACCAAAAGCGGTGGACACTACCGTTGGGCAATGGCATAGTGCCGCCCTGAAAGTGTGCCGATGCGCTGGTAGACCGCTGTAAGGGATGCGTCCCAAATAGTCTACTTACCAAAAACAGGACTTCCCGCACCTCTTGGCAATGTGTACCAGGGAAGACATGAAATACAGGTGAGGCGAAAGCCTGGTACAGACGTGCCAATGACAAAGGCCAGTGGTTGGAGGCCGGTGCGTCAGACAAGAAAGGAAGTGAGCGTATGGCTGGAGGAGCGCCAAGAAAATGGAAAAGCGTAAAGGCAATGCAGGAGGCCATTGACGTTTACTTCAAAAAGTGCGAAGGCGAACCGTTTATCGGAGATGACGGCTGCGCTGTGCGAGATAAGTACGGGGTGCCGATTATCATCAATGCAAAGCCCCCGACAATCACAGGGCTTGCATTGGCACTTGGATTCACAGGGAGACAAGCACTGCTGGACTATCAGGCAAGGCCAGAGTTTGCGGACACGGTTACGCGCGCAAAGTCCATGTGCGAGGAATACGCAGAGGCGCGGCTGTATGACCGTGACGGCGCGAACGGCGCAAAGTTCAGCTTGAGCTGTAATTTCGGGTGGCGCGAGAAAGCGCCGGAGACTGACCGGCAGGAGATCGGCGTGGTGCTGATGCCGGAGGTCAGGGATGAGTAGCGTGGTATGGCGGCCGCAGGAGCGGCAGGCCATATTTATGGCGCGGCCGGAGTATGAGGCACTGTACGGCGGCGCGGCCGGCGGCGGCAAGAGCGACGCGCTGGTCATCGAGGCGCTGCGGCAGGTGCATATACCGTGGTATAAGGCGCTGATCCTGCGCAAGACGTTCCCGCAGCTGCGGGAGCTGATCGACAAGACGCTGAACTATTACCCGCGGGTATACCCCAAGGCCAGGTACAACGGCAGCAGCCACACATGGCGGTTTCCCTCCGGGGCGCAAATCGTGTTCGGCAGCATGAACCGGCCGCAAGACAAGATACAGTATCAGGGGCAGGCCTATGACTTCATCGCCTTTGACGAGCTGACGCACTTTACGCAGGAGGAATATGAGTATCTGAAATCCCGAAACCGGCCCAACGGGCCTGGGACGCGGGTGTATATGCGCTCCACGGCCAACCCCGGCGGCGTAGGCCACGGGTGGGTGAAGGAGCGCTTCATCACGGCGGCGGCGCCGATGCAGACCATTACGGAGGAGGCTGCGTGGTACACGCCGGACGGCAAGAAGCACACAGGAGAGCAGAAGCGGATCTTCGTGCCGTCCTCGGTATTTGACAATAAGATACTGATGGAAAACGACCCCATGTACGTCCAAAGGCTGGCCAGCATGCCGGAGGCGGAGCGAAACGCCCTGCTGTACGGCAACTGGGACAGCTTCGAGGGGCAGGTATTCACCGAGTGGCGCAACGACAGCGACCACTACATGGACCGGAAGAACACCCACGTGATCGCGCCGTTCCGGGTGCCGGAGGACTGGGTGATCTGGTGCGGACTGGACTGGGGCTATTCCCGGCCCTTTTCCGTGGGGTGGTACGCCGTGGACCGCAACAGGCGGATGTACCACATACGGGAGCTATACGGCTGCACGGGAACGCCAAACCGGGGCGTGATGTGGGAGCCAACAAAGGTGGCGCAGGAGATACGGAGGATCGAGGACGAGGACCCCAACCTGAAGGGGAAGCAGATACACCGGGTGGGAGACCCGGCTATCTGGCAGAGTGACGGCACGGAGAGCGTGGGCGCGCTGATGGAGCGGCAGCGGGTGTACTTCGAGAAGGGTGACCACGCGCGGATCAACGGCAAGATGCAGGTGCACCATCGGCTTGCCTTTGACGAGGATGGAGTGCCCATGCTGTATGTGTTCAGCACCTGCAAGCATTTTATACGGACGGTGCCGAACCTGGTCTATGACCAGACGGACGTGGAGGACATCGACACCGACGGCGAGGACCACATCTACGACCAGCTGCGGTATGTGTGCATGCGCAACCCCATAGGGCCGCGGGAGGAATACAGGACGGTGGAGCGGCCGTATTCCCCGCTGGAGACAGAGGACGAGTACAGGCCCAGCCGGTACGCATTTTATCAAGTGTATTAAGGAGGAGCGCATGGAGAGATACGGTATCCCCGGCATCGTACCGGAGGAGCAGGACATGGCGCCGGAGATGGCGGCCATGCTGCTGGAGCGTACGGAGCAGACGCCCACGATCACGGACCGGGACGTGGAGCGGGGCATCGACCTGCTGTCGAAATACAAGGACGGCAAGGGCAACCTGGAAAACCGCATCGTCAACGACGAGCTGTGGTGGGAGCTGCGGCACTGGGAGGGCATCGGTCAGAGCAAAGCAAAGCGGGTGGACAAGAGCGGCAAGGAGGTCACGTCTACGCCGCCGGAGCCCAAGCCGTCCTCCGCGTGGCTGTTCAACACCATTCAGAACAAGCACGCCGACGCGATGGACAACTACCCGGAGCCGGTGGTATTGCCCCGGGAGCGCAGCGATGAGCAGAGCGCAAAGACACTGAGCCAGATATTGCCGGTGGTGCAGGAGTACAACCACTTTGAGCAGGTGTACTCCGACAACTGGTGGGAGAAGCTGAAGCACGGCACGGCGGTGTACGGCATCTTTTGGGACCCGCAGAAGGACAATGGACTGGGCGACATAGAGATCAGGGACATCGACCTGCTGAAGCTGTTTTGGGAGCCGGGCATCACGGACATCCAGAAAAGCCGGAACCTGTTTATCGTAGACCTGGTGGACAACGACCTGCTGGACAGCGAGTACCCGCAGCTGAAGGGCAAGCAGAAGGGCAAGGTCGTGGACGTGAAGGAGTACATCTACGACGACAACGTGGACACCAGCGACAAGAGCGTGGTGGTGGACTGGTATTACAAGGTCAAGACACCGGATGGCAGGACGGCGCTGCACTACATCAAATTCGTTGGCTCCACCCTGCTGTACGCCAGCGAGAACGACCCGGAGTACCGGGAGCGGGGCTTTTATGACCACGGTATGTACCCGGTGGTGCTGGACGTGATGTACCCGGAGAAGGGCACGCCCATCGGCTTCGGCTATGTGGCCATCTGCAAGGACCCGCAGCTGTACATCGACAAGCTGAGCGCCAACATCCTGGAGAACTCCATGATGGCCACGAAAAAGCGTTTCTTTGTCAGCGACACCACGGCCATCAACGAGCAGGAGTTTTTGGACTGGAACCGGCCGCTGGTGCATGTGAACGGGCCGCTGGACGACGGACGCATACAGGAGATCGTGACGCAGCCGCTTTCCGACATCTATGTGACGGTGGCGCAGATGAAGATCGAGGAGATGAAGGACACGGCGGCCAACCGGGACGTAAACTCCGGCGGCACCACCAACGTGACCGCGGCGGCGGCCATTGCAGCGCTGCAGGAGGCGGGCAACAAGGCCAGCCGTGACATGATCTCCGCCAGCTATCGGGCGTATACGCAGATCAACACCCTGTGCGTGGAGCTGATGCGGCAGTTTTACGACCTGAGCCGCAGCTTCCGCATTACAGGCGAGGGCAGCGAGTACCAGTTTATCGACTTCGACAACACCGGTTTGCAGGACCAGGTGACCGGGCTGGACACGATGGGCAATCCCATGTACCGGCGGCCGGTGTTCGATTTGAAGATCAAGGCGCAGAAGAAAAACCCCTTTAGCCGCATGGAGCAGAACGAACGGGCCAAGGAGTTGTACGCAATGGGCTTCTTCGCACCGGAGAACGCACAGGCCAGTTTGATCGCGCTGGACATGATGGACTTTGAGGGCATACAGACGGTGAAGGAGAAGGTCATGCAGGGGCAAACGCTGCTGAACATGGTCATGCAGATGAGCCAGCAGATAGCGGCGCTGACCGGCGTTCTCATGCCACAGGATGAGACGCAGGCAGGCGGCGGCACCAATGCCGCAGAGAGCGGCGGAGGCGGCGGGGACGGCCTTGCAAGCGGCATCATGGAGGCGCAGACGCCCATGACCGGGTACGGCCAGGCGCTTGCCAAGCGGAGCACACCAAGCGTATGACAGAGGTGACGATGCACCGCGGGGACAGCTGCTCCGTCAGGTGCAGGGGACACGCCACGGGCGCACCGGACGTGTGTGCGGCGGTAAGCTGCCTCATGTACACGGCGGCGGGGTGGCTGCACAACACGCAGGAGGCGAAGCTAATGTATGAAAAGCTGGACAGCGGGGACGCATACCTGCGTTGGCACGGCGGGGAATGGCTGTACGACCTGCTGAAGATCGGCTTTTTGCAGTTGGAAAAGGCGTCGCCGAAAAAAATTTCTGTAAAATTTTGAAAATTCCACTTTTAAGTGGAAAATCCAGAAAAAGCAATGGTACCGTGGGAGGTGCAGAGGCAAACTCTGTACCTCCCTTTTGTTCCGGGCGGCGGGGCGGCGGTTATGAGGCACCGCTTCGCCGCAGGAACGGGGACGCCACACGGGAGCGACATGCCCGCGCATTTTTAGGAGGACAAGATATGTACCTTTTTGACATGAGCCTTTGCCTGTTTGACGGCGAGGGCGGCGGGGCGGCAGCTCCCGCAGCACAGGGCGAAACACAAGCGAGCACTGGTACCACCCGCCAGGGCAAAACGGGCGCACTGAGCGACGTGAAGTACGGCAAGCAGCCGGAAACGCAAGCGCAGACGGAGCAGCAGCCTGACGCCGGGGCTGAGGAGAAGGTAAAGGACGTGGAGACCACGTCCGACGCGCTGGAGGCCAAGAAAAAGGCTTTCCGGGAGTTGATCAACGGGGAGTACAAGGACCTGTACACCCAGGAAACGCAGCGGATGATCGACCGGCGCTTTAAGGAGGCGCGGGAGAACGAGAAGCGGATGAAGTCCTACCAGCCGGTGCTGGATACGCTGATGGAGCGCTACGGCATCGACGACGGGGACGCCGCGCGGCTGCTGGAGGCCGTGGACAACGACCACGCCTACTGGAGCGAGGCCGCCGAGGAGGCGGGCATGAGCGAGGAGCAGTACAAGGAGTTCCGCCGGCTGAAGCGGGAGAACGCCGAGCTGCTGCGGAGCCAGCAGGAGCAGCAGCAGAACGAGTTTTTCCGGGCGCAGGGCGAGAAGTGGTACAAGGAGGCGGAGGCCATGAAGGGCAACCCGCTGTACCAGGGCTTCGACCTGATGCAGGAGCTACAGAACCCGGAGTTTCTGAGCCTGCTGAAGGCCGGGACACCGGTGGAGCACGCCTACCGCGTGCTGCACTTTGACGAGCTGATGGGCAGCGCGGTACAGGCCGCGGCCGCCAGCACGGAAAAGAAGGTGGCAGACTCCGTCCGCGCAAAGGGCAATCGTCCCAACGAAAACGGCACCAACTCCAACAGCGCGTTCGTAACAAAGACGGATCCCTCAAAGCTGACAAGGGCAGACTTTGAGGAGATCGAGCGGAGAGTGGCAAGAGGCGAACGCATTTCCTTCTGAACCACGGCTCCGCGGCGATATGCTGAAAGGAGCTATGAAACTATGAAGAATACCATTTGTGACCTGTACCTGATGCCGGTGGTGCTGAACCTGTTTGACGGCAACACCAACACCACCCTGGACGCCGGCTTGTCCGACGAGATGAAGACGTATTACTCTATGCGTCTTATCAATCTGGCCGAGCCGGAGCTGATCCATGACCAGTTTGGCCAGAAGCATCCCATCCCCAAGAACAGCGGCAAGACCATCGAGTTCCGCAAGTACGACAGCCTGCCCAAGGCGCTGGTGCCCCTGACCGAAGGTGTGACGCCCGCCGGCCAGAAGCTGAGCATGGGCGTCATCCGTGCGACCATCAAGCAGTACGGCGGTTACATCGAGCTGTCCGACATCCTGGAGCTGACCGCTATTGACAACAACCTGGTGCAGGCCACCCGTCTGCTTGCCTCTCAGGCCGGCCGTACCTCCGACACCATCACCCGCGAAGTGCTGGCAGGCGGCACCAACGTGGTGTATGCCGGCGGCGCCAAGGACAGAAGCGAGCTGGTGGGCGGCGACACCACTGAGGCGAACAACAAGTACCTGAGCGTGGACGACATCCGCAAGGCCGTCCGTGCGCTGAAGGTCATGAACGCCCAGAAGATCAACGGCTATTTCGCGGGTATCATTCACCCCGACACCGCCTATGACCTGATGAGCGACAAGAAGTGGGTGGACGTGAAGACCTACTCTGACCCCGACGGTATCTACGAAGGCGAGATCGGCAAGATCGAGGGCGTCCGTTTCGTGGAGACCACCGAGGCAAAGATCTTCCACGCCCCTGACCTGGTGATCGCCGACGGCAGCAACGCCGCTGTGCGTGACCTGACCGTCAAGAGCGCGTCCGGCAAGGTCATCACCATCACCGAGGCCCTGAGCACCAACCAGGCTGCCGCGCTGACCGGCCGCGAGATCCTGGTGGGCAGCGAGCTGATGGAGGTGGCGTCCGCGGCCGCCGGTACCGCCGGTGCCGCTACCATCACCGTGAAGGACAGCCCCGCAACCACGCCTGCCGCGTCTACCGTGATCTATCCCGGTGAGGGCGGCGCAAAGGGCCGTGACGTGTATTCCACCCTGATCGTGGGCGCCGACGCCTACGGCGTGACCGAGCTGGAGGGCGGCGGTCTGCAGCACATCGTGAAGCAGCTGGGCTCTTCCGGCACCGCTGACCCGCTGAACCAGCGCGCCACCGCCGGCTGGAAGCTGACCAAGGTGGCTGAGCGACTGGTGGAGCAGTATATGGTGCGTATCGAGTCCGCCTCTACCTTTGAGAGCGGTCTGATGAACTGACACACAAGCGGAGGGGGCATTGTCCCCCTCCGGCCCGGACATGAGGAGTGATAAACATGGCAGAAAAGAAGCAGAGAACGCCTGAAGAAATGGAACAGGCATTGGCCGCAGCCAACGAGGCGCTGGAGCAGGCCAAGAGGGAGGCTGAGGACGCCAAGGAGGCCGCAAAGGCCGCCGAGGAGGTCATGCGTGGCATGTCTGTCAGAGAGGCGGACGACGGCATGGTATCGTTCTACGCTTTCAAGGACGACGACAAATACAAGGACGACATCGTGGTGGGGCTGAACGGCAAGGTGTACCGCATCCAGCGGGGAAAGCACGTCCGTATCCCGCGGCCGGTATACAACATCATCCGCCGGTCGATGGCCCAGGACGCGGCCACGGCGGAGATGCTGGAGGAAAAGGCCCGGGAGTATGAGGCGGTCAAGCAGCAGCTGAACTGATAACTGCATACCACCGCGAGACTCAAAAACGGCTGTGACACGGCGCAGCAAGCGGAGAAGGACGTTATCCTTCCGGCTTGCTGTGCCGTTTTTTCACGGCAGAAAGGAGCGGACATGACGAGGACGATCCCTCTGAAAATCCAAAATGAGTATATCGCCGGGGACAAGGTGCTCATCGGCGCGGCTGGCAGCCACAACGACGTGGTGCTGCGGATGGAGTTCTCCCCGCTGTGGGATGGGCTGACCAAGACGGTGCAGTTCCGGGACGCGCTGGGTGAAAAGACCATTGAAACGCTGCTGACGGCGGAACTGCTGGAGAAGAACAGCACCACGGTGTATATGGTACCGGTGCCAAACGGCGCAAAGAAATACGCCGGAGAGATGACGCTGGCCGTAAAGGGAGCGGCGGTGTCCGGCGATAAGGAAACGCGGGCCACCACAGCGGTGCACGGCGCGTTCACCGTGGGCGAGAGCAAGTGGGACACCAGTGCGGAGACGGAGCAGGACGTGCCGCCCACGCAGGCTGAGCAGCTGCAGAGCCAGATCGACGCGGTGCTGGACACGATAAGCGGCGCGGCGGCATCGGCATCGGCGGCGGAGGCTGCGGCCAGAAGCGCAGCAGAGAGTGCGGAGACCGCCGCGGCGGCAGCCGGAAGCATAGGTAATGCCGTTACGGCGGCGGCTAAAAGCGCAGCGGCGGCAGCGGCCAGCGAAAAAAGCGCGGAATACTGGGCCGGACAGGCACAGCAGGCCGCAGGCGGCGGCGTGGTGAGCTTCAACGGACGCGCAGGAAGCGTTGTGCCGCAGGCGGGAGATTACGACAAGGGAATGGTCGGCCTGGGCAACGTGGACAACACCAGCGACCTTGCAAAGCCCATTTCCGAGGCCACGCAGACGGCATTGAACGCAAAACAGGGCAGCATCATCAAGGGCGCTGTGACGCTGACGGTGGCGGGCTGGGTGGCGGACGGCGACGACTGGAAGCAGCCGGTGACTATTACCGGCGGCGCAGCGGGCAAGCAAGTGGATCTGGAGGCGGACAAGACGGCCATCAAACAGATGCTGGAGGACGGCACCAGCGCCCTGTACATCGCCAACGAAAACGGGACGTTTACCGCCCATGCGGTGGGAGAAAAACCTACGGCGGCGCTGACGCTGCAGACCACCATGTACGACGTGAAGGGGGCGGTATAAATGGACAACAGATTTGGGAGATACACCACGCCTACCCATACGTTCACGGTGCCGCTGGACACCAGCAAGATTACGCTGTTGAGCATCGCCTATGAGCAGCGGGGGACTTTGGTGGTGGAGAAGCGGCTGGAGGACGCGGTGATGGGTGAGCAGACCATCTCGGTGCGCCTTACGGAGCAGGAGACGGCGCGGTTTGCGGCAAGGGCCCCGGTACACATCCAGCTGCGCGTGGGCATGGGCAGTACGCGGCTCAACTCCGGCGTGATCACCGCCAGCGTAGACGACGTGCTGAGAGAGGGTGAGCTGGATGGAGTGTAACGTGCAGTTTCGCTCGGACAGCTGTCTGTTCGGCACGGTGTTTGAAACGGACGACAGTTTTTTTACGGCGGACTTCGGCGTGATGACCGGGGTGACGCCGGAGCTGTACGACGGCGGCTATGAGCTGTGGCCGGCGCTTACGGACGAGACACTACAGACAAAGGACAGACTGATGGCAAACGACGTAATGCTGCACGCCATACCGCGGTACGTGGTAGATAACGCGGCGGGCGGCAGGACTATGACCATAGGAGGGTAAACACATGCCTGAGACAAAGTACAATTCCAAGATCGTATTTTACGGCGAGACGCTGATGGACCTGACCGGCGACAACGTAACGGCGGATAAGCTGTTGGCCGGCACTACGGCCCACGACAAGACCGGCGCACCGGTGACCGGCACTTGCACCTTCGACGCAGACACAAAGGATGCCACCGCCACAGCGGCGGAGATCCTTACCGGAAAGACGGCCTATAAGAACGGACAGAAGGTGACCGGCACCATGCCCAACAAGGGTGCGGTGGCACTGAAGGTGACGCAGAAAGGCACCCCGGTGAGCATCCCCGCAGGCTACCACGACGGCAGCGGCACTGCGGGCATCGCCGACACGGAGGAGGCGAAGCTCATCGCCGGCAACATCAAGAGCGGCGTGGAGATCCTGGGCGTGACCGGCACCTACGCCGGTGAGCTGGTGAACGGCCAGAAAAAGACTGTGACACCGGCAAAGGCGCAGTTCTCCGTGCTGCCGGATGAGGGCTATGACCACCTGACCGAGGTGGTGGTGAACGGTGTGCCCATTGCCTACGCTGACAATCCTGCTGGCGGTCAGACCGTGACGATCGGAGCGTGATGTAAGTGGCTAACAGCCGGGTAGAGTACTTCGGTGAGACCCTGATGGATGTCACTGACACGACGGCCACCCCGGCGAGTGTCACTGCGGGTAAGGTTTTTTACCAGGCGGACGGACAGCGGGCGGTGGGTACGGCAGCGTATCAGCCGAAGGTCTTTGAGGAGATCGTGACGCTGACCACCACCTGGCAGGGGACCGGGCCCTACACGCAGACCGTGATGACCGGGCAGGACACTCATTACCGGGTAGATGTGACGCCGACGCCGGAGCAACTGGCGCAGATCGTGGCGGACGGCGTGACCATCATGCAGGCCAACAACGTTGACGGGAGCATCGTAGTCACCTGCGTGGGCGCTGTGCCCAGCGTGGCGCTGGCCATGCGGCTGGTGTTCGTATACACGGAGAACGGCGCAAGCGAGCCGCCGGAGCCTGCGGAGTACGAGCCGAAGGTGATACTGATCTCCATTCCACTGACTACCACGTGGACGGAGGTGGACGGCAAATACGAGCAGACCATTGTGGTGGGCGAAAACCCCAAGTACATGTACGACCCGCAGCCCACTGTGGCACAGATAGAGCAGCTGCAGGAGGACGGCGTACAGGCGATGGTGTTCGTGAACACAGACGGAACGGTAAAGGCCGTGTGCATAGGCGGTACGCCCTCTACGGCCATGACGATGCAGGGTACAAAGACGATGGTGTACCCGAGTTAAGGAAGAATAAACACGGCCTCCGTTTCGGAGGTCGGGAACGGAGGTTTATATGAGCAATATTGTCGGTAAACCGCTTATGACGGGTGTGGGTATTGGAGGAGGCACCTACTTCGAATTTACATATACAGGTGCTTCTAATTACAGGCAAGAGGACGATGTGCTTGAGCTTTTGTCCTCCGGTACTCTAACCGTGCTTAGACAATTTGATGCAGATGTGTTTCTTGTAGGTGGGGGAGGCTCTGGCGGTTATGGTAATAACACTTCGGCAGGAACCGGCGGTGGGGGAGGGGGTTACACAAAAACAATAAAGGTAACCCTAAGGCCAAAAACTAGTTACGAAGTGGTGATAGGGGATGGGGCTGCACCTTCTGGACACACAGGTGGAACTACGTCTGCATTTGGGACTAATGTAAATGGCGGAGGCGGCGGCAATAACTATTCAACTAGTGGAACCCCATTTGGTGGGGCTGGGGGCTCTGGTGGTGGCGCTGGTGGTGGATATGGTGTTTCAGCTGCTGGCGGTTCTGATGGCGAAGCTGGTGTTTCAACTAGCCTTGGTGCAGGCGGTTCTGGACAAGGCACTACTACACGAGAGTTTGGCGAAGCAACCGGCAAGCTGTACGCCGGTGGCGGCGGCGGAGGAAACGCCGCCTCAACTAGCAGTGGTAGTCCAGGAGGAAGTGGCGGCGGGGGGGCCGGAGGTGCAGCAGGACGTGTTGGAAACAGTGCCACACCCAATACTGGGGGCGGTGGAGGTGGAGGCGGATCTGCCCCTGGCTCTACTTCCTCAAGGCAGGGAGGCACTGGCGGATCTGGAATTGTGTGCATAAGGGTGCATAGGAAAAATTAAGGAGGAGTGCATATTATGCGATACGCACTTATTGAAAACGGTGTTGTTACAAACATCATCGAAATGGACAAGCGGAACGAGCAGTTCTTCCCCTCCGCTGTGTACACCGGTGACAGGCCGGTGGGCATGGGCGACACGTACAAGGAGGGCAAGTTCTACCGTGACGGCAAAGAGGTGCTGACGGCACTGGAGGAAGCCAACAACGAGATAGACAGTTTGACGCAGCAGCTGGGCGAGGCTGTGGAAACCATCTATCAGGCGGATATGGAGGTTATCGGATGAGCATGATTATCGGTAAAGCGTTAATTGCGGGGGGGGGGTACTGTTGACCGGTTAGATTTTACCTATACGGGGCAGTATAACGAACGCTTGGAAGATGGCGTTGTGGAATTTCTGACAAGCGGTGTGCTTACGTTCAAGAAGGAAGCGGCGATAGACGCTTTTCTTGTTGGAGGCGGGTCTGGCGGCTGCACCGGCTGGTATCGCAACTCCACCAATTATGGAGGCGGCGGTGGAGGCGGTGGCGGAAAAACGGTGACGCTGCTGAATATCACACCGCGAGCGAATACTGAATATCAAATCGTTGTGGGAGCCGGTGGCTCATCCGGGAAGAAGAACAGCACCGAATCCAACATAACAGCGCCTACAAATGGTGGTGATACCACCGCGTTTGGTTCAACTGCCGAGGGCGGCAGAGTACCTACTGTAATGACTTCTGGCGGAACTGTGTATTCCGCGGGTTACGGAGTGCTGATTTGCGGCGGCAGCGGTGGTTCTGGCGGCGGACAGAGTGTGGGGCGCGGCATAACGTCGACCTACAATATTGCAGGTGCAGGAGGAAGCGATGGAAGTGATGGCGGTGCAGCAAACCCTCAGCCCAGCGCGACTACCTATCCTATAGGCACCGGCCAAGGAACTACTACGCGCGAGTTTGGAGAGACAACCGGCAAACTCTATGCGGGCGGAGGAGGCGCAGGGAACATTCGTGGTACGCCTACAGCTGGTGGTGACGGCGGCGGCGGTAATGGCGGAGGTGATGCCGCGAACATGAATGCAGCTGCTAACACTGGCGGTGGAGGCGGTGGCCAAAATGAATCCGGCGGAACCACCGCTGGCGCGGGCGGCAGTGGCATCGTGTGCATCCGGCTGCATAAGGAGAGCGCGTAAGCGCGGAAAGGACAACTATGCTGTTATTCAAGAGAGGAACGAGGACGGAGGAATACATAGCGCAGTACAACAAGGAGCACCCCAACACCGGCGGCATCATAATGGCGCCCATACCGCGCCATCCGGTGGTGGGCTGGGACTTGCTGTGGGAGCAGGGGTTCTCGGACTACCAGTGCGGGCTGCTGTGGCGCATATTCCTGCGGAAGATGGAGCAGAGGAAACGTGAGAGCGCAGGCAGCGGTCTGCGGACGGCAAACTGAAAGGAGCACGACTATGTACAACATTATGACGAAGCTCATCAACAAGCGGTTTTACAAGACCCGTGAGGAGGCGCAGCAGAAGTGCGACGTGTTTTACGCCGTGGGGCGCATCACGGACGACCAGTACACGGACCTGTGTGCGCTGATCGAGAGCGTGTACGCAGAATAAGGGCGGGGAGAATTACTCCCCCCGCCGGATGTAGGCTTCCTCGGCATCGAGCTGCGCCTGCTTGAGCGCGGCAACGGCCTTTTCAAGCTGGGCAATGGCGTCGGTGACGGCGTTGAACAGGGCGAAATACTCGGGCATGGGAACACCTCCTTTCTGCAAGCAGGATAGCACAGGGGGCGTGTCAGAAACGGTCGAAGGGTGTCGAGGGTGCAAAAATAATTTGAGAGGAGAACGCGGCGAATGGAACCGTGGATGAAGGAAGTGCTTTTGCCCATCGTGTTGGCTGTGCTGGCAAGTAACGGGCTGTGGGCGCTGATAGGGAAGCGGCGGGATAAGAACGATGTGGAGCGAAATATGCTGGTAGGGCTGGCGCATGACCGCATCATCCATCTGGGCATGGTGTACGTGACGAGAGGGTACATCACGCAGGACGAGTACGAAAACCTCAATGACTATCTGTACCAGCCGTATGAAAAGATGGGCGGCAACGGCAGCGCAAAACGGGTCATGGAGGAAGTGAGGAAGCTGCCCATCAAGCGAGAGGCGTAAAGCCGGAAAGGAAGAATTATGAAGCTGAGCAATCGTATGTATGACATCATCAAGTGGTGCGTTATCATCGTGCTGCCCGCTATTGCGGCGCTGTACTCCGGTCTGGCCGGTATCTGGGGCTGGCCCTATGCGGAGCAGATCGTGAGCACCATCTCCTGCATCACCGTTTTCCTCGGTGCTGTGCTGGGCATTTCCAGTGCCAGCTATAAGAAGGAGAAGGACCTGGGGGAAGCAGCATGAACGCCGTCAGTAAGGTCATCAAGTTAGCCCGGGAAGAGCTGGGCTATCTTGAGAAAGCGTCCAACGCGCAGCTGGACAGCAAGACCGCCAACGCAGGGGACAAGAACTTCACGAAGTACGCACGGGACATTGACGCCATCCCCCATTTCTACAACGGGAAAAAGCAGGGGTACCCGTGGTGCACCACGTTCGTGGCGTGGGTGAACGTGCAGGCGTTCGGCGTAGCAGAGGCGAAGCGGCTGCAGAACCTGCCGGACGACAGTCTGGGCGCTGGCGTGTACTACCTGAAGCGGTATTTCAAGGCTGCGGGGCAGTTGGGCACTACGCCGAAGGTGGGCGCACAGGTTTTCTTTGGCGACGACCACACGGGCATCGTGACGGAGATCGTGGGCAAGGGCTTCCGCACCATAGAGGGCAACACCAGCCCGCAAAGCGGCGTGGTGAGCAATGGCGGCGGCGTGTACGAGAAGGAGTACGCCAGCGTGAAATCCTCGTACACCTTCGGCTACCCGGATTATCAGGAGAGCGACGAGGACGCGCCTGCGGAGAAGCCGAAGATCTATCTGTCCCCGGCGTACCACAAGGCCAACCAGTGCTGCTATAAGCGCCCCGATGGCCAGCAATGTTTTGAAACTCTCGAAAACAACGAGTTTCTGGACATTTTGCAGCCCATGCTGGAGCGCTGCGGCTTTGACATCATGCGCGGCCCACGCCGGACGCCCATGAGCGACGAGTACGGCCCGGACTATATGTACCGCGCCATCAAGGAGAGCAACAAGTGGGGCGCAAAGGTGCACTATGTGTCCCACACTAACGGCAGCACCAACGGTCCTACCGGGCACGGCACGGTAAAAGGATTTTTGTCCATGTACCACCCCAGCAGCGCCAACGGGAAGAAGCTGGCAGAGCTGATGGTGAAGTACCGGAAGGCCATCTACCCCCACGGCTGCCGGACGGCGACGCGGAGCGACCTGCACGAGCTGGACGACACGAACGCCTACGCCGTGTACCAGGAGCACGTGTACCACGACAACCCGGAGGACGCGGCGTGGTTCCACGAGCACATGGAGGATTGCGCTGTGGCGGACTGCAAGGCGCTGTGCGAGTTCTGCGGGCTGGAATATGTGGAGCCGGAGAAGCCGCAGGAGCCGGAACAGCCGGAGACACCGGAACAGCCGACCGTGACCGAAACGTACACCGTGAAGGTGACGCGGAGCGCGGACGGGAAAAGCGGCACGTGGGAGATAAGTGAAGTGAGGTGAAGACATGACGGTTACAGATACCATTTCGCAGGCGGACGAGCTGCGGCTGAACACCATAAGCGACGAGCAGAAAGCGGCGTGGGTGATGGGGCTGGACCAGCAGATCGGGGAGAGGATCGATATGGCCTCCTACGCACACAGTTGGCCGGCGGGCGACGGGGAGCTGCTGCTCCCCGCGCCCTACGACCGGGTGTATGTGCTGTATCTGTGCAGCCAGATCGACTACTACAACAACGAAACGGCGCTGTATGGCAACGACAAGGCGGTGTATGACGAGGCGATGAGTGAGGCAATGGCGTGGTGGCGCCGGCAGCACTGCCCGGACAACACCGGGAATGTGCGGGTGATGGGATGAGACTGGCAAGCCTGCCCTATTCCCTGAACCCCAACAAGGTGGAGATGGTGCAGATGCGAGGCATCAACTGGTCGGACGCCATACAGAACGGCGATTTGCGGGACAGCCTGAATTTGTCAGCCAGACGGTGGCCGTACATCACCACGCGCAAGGGACGGTTGAAGCAGACCGGGTACCAGAACGTGACGGCACTGACATCGTGGGACAAGCTGGTGGCGGTGCAGGGGACCTCCCTGCTGTACGACGGACAGGTGGTGGGCACGGTGACGGCGGGTAAGAAGCAGTTTGCCGTGGTGAATACCAAGATGGTGATATGGCCGGACAAGGTATATCTGGACATCAAGGACCAGACCGTAAAGCCGCTGGCGGCGGAGTTGACGGGCAGCGGCGCCGTGTTCACTACAAGCAAGATGACGGTGAACGGCTGGACGGACCTGACCACAAAATTCAAGGCCGGGGACGGCATCACTATATCCGGCTGCACCACGGAGGCAAAGAACAACAAGGACATCATTATAAAGTCCGTGACGGCCACGGAAATCACAGTGACGGACAACACGTTCACGGCGGCCACGGAGGCCAGCACGAGTATCAAACTGGAGCGAAAGATACCGGACCTGGACTACATCTGCGAAAGCGAAAACCGGCTGTGGGGCTGCGACAACGACACGCAGACCATATACGCCAGTGCGCTGGGCGACCCCACGAATTTTTACGTGTATGAGGGACTATCCACAGACGCCTATACGCTGGCAGTGGGCACGGAGGGGAAATTCACCGGCTGCTGCAAGCTGAGCTCTTCGGTGCTGTTCTGGAAGGAGACAAAGCTGCACAAGATGCTGGGCAGCTATCCGGCGGAGTACGCCATGTACACCTACGAAATGGAGGGCTTGCAGGATGGATGTCAGAAAAGCCAGCAGGTGATCAACGACACGCTGTTTTATAAAGGCCCTCACGGGGTATACGCTTACTCCGGCGGCACGCCGGTGCTGATCAGCGACAACTTTGGCGAGAAGGAGTTTACCGATGCGGTAGCCGGCAACGACGGCGACAGCTACTACCTGAGCGTGAAGGACGGTGCGGAGCACCGGCTGATGGTGTATGAGACCAAAACCGGGATATGGGTGCTGGAGGACGGCACGGAGGCGGTGGACTTTGCGCGGCTGGGCAAGAAGCTGTACATGCTGGCGGGCGGCGACGTGTACCTGCTGGATGGCGAGGACACGCCGCAGGAGCAGGAGTGGATGGCGCAGTTCGCCCCTATGTATGAGACCATCGACGGCAAGAAAGCGTATTCCAAGATACTGATGCGGCTGGAGCTGCCGAAGGGCAGCTATATGACGGCGCAGATGCGCTGCGACGGGAAGCCGTGGCAGACGTGCGGCAAGGTGGTGGGCAAGGAGCACAATGTGACCAGCCTGCGGCTTGCGGCCAACCGGTGCGACAAATTTGAGCTCAGGCTGGAGGGTAAGGGCCCGTGCACCATACTGGGCATATCGAGAGCGTTTATGGTGGGGAGTGATGTGAAATGATCGTTTTCCCGGAGAGCATAAACGAGCTGCCGAAGGAGAACCCGTCAGAGGCGCTGGACATAGCGGAAAACTACATTAAGTACATGTGCCAGCGCATTGACTGGGCAATGGGCAACGTGACAAAGAACGTCAGCAAGGCGGGCGTGTCCAATGCGGAGATGTACATTCTGCTGACGGCGCTGCAGAATACGGTGTCTGCCCTACAGAGCACGGTGAACAGCCAGGGGGCCAGCATATCGGCGCTGACGCAGAGTGTGACGGTACTGGGCAACGACTACACAGCGCTGGAGCAGAGAGTGGCGGCGCTGGAGAACAAGACATAAGGAGGATGCCTATGGCTATACGGAAAAACAAAAAAGCGACGACCGGCAGCGTTATGGGCGCAGTAAGCGGACTATACGGCGACCCGAATAACCGGCGCAACATGGCGGACGCCATCGCCATGAAAAAGGCGGCAATTAAAAACAACGCGGTCAACGGCGCTTTGGCGGGCGCAATGGGCGGCGCTGTGGGCGGCGCACTGAACTACGGGAACAGCGGCGGCAATTCCGGCGGAGGCTACACGCAGACGCGGGTGGAAATGCCGGTAGATGTGGGTGCACTTCCCACCTTCAACAGCTCGTATCTGGATCAGCTGAATGCTTTGGCGCGGCAGCTGACCAGCATGAACTATGAGGACTGGACAAAGGGCAGCCAGTACCAGTCGCTGGCGGATCGGTATGGCAATAACGGACGGATGAGCATGCAGGACGTATTGGGGCAGGTAGCCGCCCGCACCGGCGGCTTGGCCTCCAGCTATGCCACCACGGCGGCGCAGCAGCAGTACAACCAGTACATGGCGCAGCTGGAGGAAGTGGCGCGGCAGATGTACTCCCAGGAGCGCGGCGACATTATGGACACCGCCAATTTGTACCGCAATCTGGCAAACGACGAGTACGGCCGCTATCGGGACAGTTTGGCCGATTACAATGACCGTCTGGCGGCGGCACAGAGCGCGGCACGGAGCGCATACAGCGGCAGCAGATATTCCGGCACGACAAGCATTGACCGGCTGAAAAGCCGCAGCGGCAACGGTGGGTCCGGCGGCAGCGACAACGCAAGATACAGCAGCAGCACGGCACTGAACCTTGCTACCAGCAACGCAAGGACCACCAGCGGGCAGGTGATGGCGCTGGAGGCTATGTACGAAAACGGGAACATCACAAAGAAGCAGTACAGCGATCTGGTATACGCCGTGAAGAACCCGGGTAAATAAGGAGGGCGCGATGGGCTGGAAGCAGACATTTCAGAAGAAAATGAAAGCTGCGGGGATGGAAAACGACATCCCCGCAGCAAGCCGCAACGCAGACAGCGGCGGGTGGCAGGATAAGTTCCGCAGCAAAATGGAAGCTGCCGGCATGGGCGGCGACATTATCCGCACCGGAGGCAGAACGGCGGCGGATGTAGCGCCCAGCACCTATAAGCCGGACACGTCTATGCTGGTTACGCCGAGCGTGCCTGCGGGGAACACAACAAGTGCGGCGGGGGAATATAACGTTGGGCAGGGGCTTGCAAAAGCCGGACAAATGGGCCTGACGCAGATCGCCAAAGTGGGCAGCTCTGCCGGCGCATGGATAGAGAACCTGCTGGGTGATTTTGCCCGGGAGGGCTCCAACGGCTACTGGGACCCGGACACCAGCAACTGGCTTTTCAATCGCTGGAACCGGGCTATTGACGCGGAGGCGCAGGGCGTGCAGCAGCGGTACGCGGAAAACACGGCACGCGGCGGGAAAGCGGCGCAGGTTTTTGAAGACCTGGGTGCGGCGACGGTGGCGGCGGTACCGCAGGCTATTGCGGCCTTGTGGACCGGCGGCGCCAGCGCGGCGGCGCAGGCAGGCGCACTGGCAGAAAACGCGGCAGCTTCCTCCGGCCTGGTAAGCACCATTTCCCGCAGCATGCGGACAATGGCGAAAGACCCCAACTTCCAGCTCTCCTTTGCCCAGGTATTCGGCCCCGGCTATGAGCAGGCAAAGGCTGACGGCGCGGACGATTTCCGCGCATCCGTGTACGCCATCGGCAACGGACTAATGAACGCCGCCGTGGAAGTGGGCGGCGGTATCCAGACGCTGCCCTGGGAATTGCAGAACGGCGGCAGCGCATGGAAAGCATGGGTGGACACCATGCTGGACGAGGGCAAGGAGGAAGTAGTGCAGGGCGTGATCGAGCGCGCCACGCAGAACGCCGTCTATGGACGGGACAACCCCCTTGTCGGTATCGGCAACGGCGCCATCTTCGATCCGGCGGCAGCGGCGGAGGAATTTGCCGGCGGCGCTGTGGTTGGCGGTATCCTGGGCGGCGGGCAGGTGGGCGTCAACACCCTTGCCAACCGCGCGGCATACAACGCGGCCAGAGCGCAGTATGACCGGGACGTGCGGCAGAACACCGCGCCGGAGATGGACGGCAGGACGGCGGAAGCAGTGGAGGCGGTGACCAGGGGCGAGACGATCACCGGCAACCAGGCGGCGGCCATTGCACGGGACCCGGTGGCAGTGGAAACACTGGAGGCCAGCACCGGGGTAAAGCTGGACACGGAAAAGCCCATCAGCCAGCTCAAACGTGAAATTATCGCCCTTGCAAGCCGCGAGACAGCGCAGGAGCAGACACAGCGCACCACGGCTATCCCCCAGACGCAGAAACGCGCACAGAAAGCCGTGGGCGGCCTTATGGAAGCGGGGCAGAGAGCGTATCAGCAGGTGCGGGAGACAAGCGGCAGCGGCGCGGAGGTGTACGCAGGCTTTTCCGCCATGTACAACGCGGGACTGAACGGCGTTGAGGCGGACAAGGCCAAGGGCAAGTACGCGGCGATGCTGACGCCGGAGCAGCGGTACACGGCGTACAACGCAGGGCTGGAGGACGCCAGGGCGCAGGTGGCACGGGAAAATGCGGACGCAGCATCCGTGACCACCACGGCGGGGGCCGGGCTGGCGGACAATGCCTACAGCCGGTACATCATCGCCAAAGACAAGGGCGCGGCATCGGCGCTGAACACCATCGGAAAGAAGCTGGGCGTGCGTATCGAGTTCGTGGACAGCATTATGGATGGGCAGGCCAACGGCCAGTACATCAGGGAGAAAAACCTGATCCAGATCGCGGCGGACAGTACGAACCCCATCTATGAGGTGGCGGGGCACGAGGTCACCCACCGGATGCAGGACTTGTCCCCCGACGAGTACCGGGCGTTCCGGCAGGCTGCGATAGAGTACCGCATGCGGGAGAACGGCGCGGACACGGAAACGGAGGTCGTGCAGCGGTACATGGAGGCGGCGGAGAGAGCCGGCGTAACGCTGACGCAGGACGAGGCGATGGACGAGATCGCCGCGGACTTCGCGGGGCGGATGATCGAGGATACGGATCTGTTTGCGCAGTTTGCCAAAGACAACCGCACGGCGGCGCAGAAACTGCTGGACGGGCTGAAGGAATTTATTGCCAAAGTCAAGGCTATGTTCACCGGCAAGGTAAGAGACAACGCGGCGATGGATGCCTACGGCAAGACCTTTGGTGAGCTGGAGGACATTGCGCAGAAATGGCAGGCGGCTTTTGACGCAGCGGAGCGTCAGGCGGAGAAAACAAAAACCGCCGCCGGTGAGGGCGACGGTGCAAAGTATCAGATCAAGCAGTTCCCCAATGGCATGAAATACGTTCAGGCGGACAGACAAGTATTATTTGGCAACGACCCCAAGGCGTGGAGTGAACAGCTGGAAAGCTATATTAACGGCAAAATCCGCAATCACGAGGATGTTCGCCTGATTGCCGAGGACGGCGATATTCTGCTCCTGACAAGTAAATCTGCCGGGAAGCTGAGTAGCATTTACGACAACAATGGTCGAACGCTGGATGGAAAAGCATTTGAACGTAAAGCAAATGCGGCTGCTCACATCGACGAACTCATTAAGGTTTCTGAGCGCGGAGGAAAGACTGTCCTTGACTTTGGTGGGCGTCACGGTGACATGGCAAAAGACGGCTGGAACTATCGAACGGCATATTTCATGGATTTTGATGGAAAGTATTATCGAACGCGCATTTCCGTTGCGCTGGGTAAGGATGGGAGCATTGTCTACAATATCGGGGAAATGCAAGAAAGAAGCACTCCCCAAATTAACGGCTCTTCCGGAAACTCCGGCGCTCAGCGGGGGAATGCTTCTGGTACCAGTATACTCACCGATGGCGAGAATGTCAAGCCGAAGTTTTCGCTGAAAGCGCCTGTGGAGGAGACAAAAAACCTGCTGGCGCTGCATAACCTGACAGAAAAGAACCTGCTGGATGCCGCAAAGCTTGGCGGACTTCCCATGCCGAGTATTGCCATCGTAAAGGCAGACGAAGGCCACGGCGAGTACGGCGACATTTCGTTTGTGTTCAGCAAGGACACCATCGACCCGCAACTGTTCCGCAGCAACAAGGTATACGGTTACGACGCATGGACACCAACTGCCCCGCGAATTGAATATGAGGTAAATGAGAAATCCGCTAAGAAAATCCACGACCTGTTTTACCGTATGGAGCGGGCGAAAGGCAGGAGCTTTGCAGACCCCTTATATTCTGCGGCAAACACGCTGGAGGACGAGCTGAACCGGAAGGGCGGCGTAGACAAAGTTGTCGGAGCTATGCGCGACGACCCGCGCGTGATGAACATTTATCTGGAAGATACCGGGCGGGGTGCGGTAGAAAACGTAATGAAGCGCGAAGTCACACGCATGGACGACAACCAGCAGGAAATGGCATCGTTCCTGATCCGCGAATTGGGGGAGAGTACTGTAAACGATTTTCGCGCAAAGGGCGGCGAGTCGCCTATTGCGGCAAGAAAACTGTGGTACAAGGAACACGGCGAAGCGCTGAACGCCGCACTGCAAAAATACTACGAAAAGCTGGGGCTGCCTGCAAAGGATGCGGCCGATGTGGTAAACGCAGAAACCTTTGCGGCAAAGATGCGGTATATGTTGGATACGCGGAAATATCTGGCCGGTAACACGGAAACTGTGACGGAAGAAGTGGACAGGGACGCCACCAACAAAGCTATCCACGACAAGGTAAATCAGAAGGAGTACGAGCAATGGCTGGATGATCTGTTTGACGGTGTTGTAAAAAACGAGGGCATTTACAACGGGAAAGACTACTATACATCCTCCGGCAATCGCAGGAGTTTTTCGGCAACGCACTATGAGATCACGCTGGAAAACATTGTTAAGGCGATGAAGCAAGGCGATCAGAAGGGTGCCAACACATTCTTTGGTGGCCAGGCAATTTGGGGTGTTGCGTCAAAGGATTACGGCTCTATTGACGAGATCAAGGCCGACTCCGGGCGGCTGCAGAAAATGACCGAGGAAGAATACAGCGCTATTCGGCAGAAATATTCTGAACGCCTTGCGGAGATGACCAACGAGATCAAGGATCCTGCAGCAAGGAATGAGTTTATCGCATCGGACGATGCGGCGTCGGCTATTGTAGAGACACTGCGGACAAAACGAACGGTGGCGGCGATTGACAAAGAGCTGCGGACATATCCCACACTGCAAATCAAACCGGATACGGCGGAAAAGGTGCTGCAGCTGTATAAAGACATTTCCAATATGCCGACCGGGTATTTCGAGGCAAAGCCGCAAAGAGCCGTAGGTTTTGATGAGGTGTTGGCGGCGGTCATCCCTAACGATGCCAGTGCGGAGGTAAAGGCAGCGCTGGAAAACGCCGGTGTGCGGATGATCGAATACACAAGCGGAGACGAAAAAGCACGGCTGGATGCCGTGAACAGCGTAGAGGGCGCCAGATTTCAGCTGCGGAGTACGGCAGACATTGAGCAGGAGGTGCGTGACCTGAAACGGGAGCGCACAGCACTGGCCAGCCGCAACCACGCATTGGAGCAGCGGGTGCAGGAACTGAAAGGCGAAATGCGGATCAGCAAGGAGCCGTCCGTTGTTGCGCGGGACGTAAAGAAGCTGGGGCGCGAGACCATCCGCAAGTACGGCAGCGACGTGAAATACGGTGACATTCAGGAGGACATGGAGGCGCTTGGCAAGGCTGTGATGAAGCGTGACGTGAGCATGGCCGACCTGATGCCCTACGCCAGAAACGCGGCGACGGCCATCGTGGACAACACGACGGAGCTGACGGAGCACGGCGCGGAGCTGCTGGAGATCAAAGACTACCTGAAGCGGCAGAAGATCCTTTTCAACGGGGAAATGGACCACTACAACGAGTTCCGCAAGCGGTACATGGGAACGCTGAAGCTGAACAAGTCGGAGGGCTTGCCGGTGGACACCATGTACGAGGAAATGACGGAGATGTTCGGCGAGGGCTATTTCCCCAGCGACGTGTATACCGAGGCGGACAAGCTGCAGCAGATCGCGGATGTGCTGGACAGCATGGACAGCATTTATGAAAACCCCTTTGACAGCTACCGTGACGCAGCCATTCAGGAAATCGCCAACGACATCATTGACGGCATGATCTCTGACCAGGTGCGGCAGAAAAAGACCTTTGCCGACCGGCGGGAGCTGGAGAAGCAGGAGGCCGTGGGACGGGTGCGTGAAATGCTGACAAAGGAGCGGGAAAAGCGCCGGGACATGGTAAAGCGGATGCGCCGGGAGTACAGCGAAAAGACACAGAAGGGCCGGGAGAAGCGGTACGCCGCAGAGATGCGTGCAAAGATCGCCAGACACACGGGGCCTTTGTCCGAAAAGCTGCTGCGGCCCACGGACAAAAAGCATATTCCGGAGGAGCTGCGCGTGGTGGTGGCCGATCTGCTGCGGAACATCAACCTGGAGAGCGCATACAGCTACGATGAGAACGGACGGCTGCGGAAAAACGCCGGCGGCGACCCGACCCGACGGACGCAGGAGGCCGTGAAACTGAAAAAGGCATACGAGGACATCATTGCCCGTGAGGGGAACATGGTGGTGGACCCCGATCTGCTGGACAGCGGCGGTCTGCTGGACAGTCTGGCGGCGCTGGGCGGAAAGCGTATCGCCGACATGAACGTGACGGAGCTGGAGACCGTATGGAACGCGGTGCGGGCTATTGAGGCCACGCTGACCAGCTACGACCGGACGCTGGCGAACCAGAAATACGCACGGACCAGCGAGTGGGCGGACAGCCTTATGATGGGCAGCATGAGCCGGAAGCGGCGGAACCGGAAGATCTCGCTGGATATGGCGGACCCGTATACGTTCTTCTCCGCCTACGGCGACGGCGGCATGCAGGTATACCGGACGCTGCGGAACGCGCAGGACCGGGAGCACGTGATGCTGACGGAGCTGCGGGAGGCGGCTAAAAAGTTCCTGGATGCGGATGTGTACAAAAACCGCTTTGAGCGGCACACCTTTACCACAAGCCGGGGCGTGGAGCTGACGCTGACCAACGAGCAGATCATGAACCTGTACAACCTGGCAAAGCGCGGTGAGCAGGCCATGAACCACCTGATGGTGGGCGGCATCGTGCAGCCGGAGATCAAGCGGGACGGCAAGCTGAAAGCCATCCCCCGCGGTACGGAGAACATCCTGCTGACGCTGGAGGACGTCAGGGCCATCACCTCCGTGCTGACACCGGAGCAGATCAAGGTTGCGGACGGATTGCAGAAGCTGGCCAGCACGAAGTTAGCGGAGTGGGGCAACGAGGCCAGCATGACCGTGTACGGCTACCGGAAGTTCATGGAAGAGCATTACTGGCCCATCAAGACGGCGAAGGAGGCCACGGCATCCAGCGTGGAGAAGGGACCGGACATCGCCAGAGAGATCAAGAATATGGGCAGCGCAAAGGCCCTGACGCCAAACGCCAGCAACGCGCTGGACATTGGCGGCGTGTACGACGTGTTTGCGCAGAACGCCAGCGACATGATCAAGTACGCCACGCTGCTGGCCCCGATGGAGGACATCAACCGGCTGTACAACTACCGGTACCGGGACAGCATGGGCAACCTGACCGGGAGGAACGTGCGGCAGGTGCTGTCCGGAGTGTACGGAGACGCGGCGCAGAGCTACTGGCGGAACCTGATGCGGGACGTGCAGAACGGCATGGTGAAGAACGCCAGCGCCACCACAAGGGCCGTGGAGCGCATTGTGGGCAACACAAAGGGCGCTGCGGTGGGTGCGAACCTGCGCGTGGTCATCCAGCAGCCCACAGCGTACTTCCGGGCGGCGGTGGTGCTGGACCCGGAGAACATGGCGAAGGGCCTGGGCAACGGCGTGACCAAAGGCAACGGATGGGACAAGGCCCGGAAGTGGGCGCCCATTGCGGGCATCAAGGACACGTCCGGCTTTGACCAGGGCAGCCGGTACACCATTGCGCGGGAGGTATACGGTACAGACGGCAGCTTTATGTCGTGGCTGAGCGACAAGAGTATGTCACTGGCCGGAAAAGCCGACGCGGTGACGTGGGGCAAGATCTGGAACGCCTGCGAATGGCAGGTGGCGGCGGACACAAGCCTTGAGGCGGGCAGCGATGCCTACTATCAGCAGGTGGCGGAGGTGTTCACGGACGTAATCGACCAGACGCAGGTGGTGGACGGCATCATGCAGCGGACGCAGATCATGCGGGACAGCGACGCTCTGACGCGGCAGGCCACGTCTTTCATGGGTGAGCCGCTGAAAAGCCTGAATATCCTGATGCGTTCCTACGACGCATGGGTGTATGAAACGAACCCGCAGAAGCGCAGCAAGGCGCTGAAGCAGCTGAAGCGGGCCGTGGGCGCCTTGCTTGTGACGGACGTGGTGAACGCACTGGCGCAGTCCATCGTGGACGGCCTTCGGGACGACGACAAGGACAAGAAGTACTGGGAGCGCGTTTTGGAAGCCTTTACCGGCATTACAGGGGAAGAAAAAGACTTTGGCGAGGCTGTCAAGAACATCACGCTGCAGGGCAATGTGAAGGGCAACATCACGCTGGTAGGCCGTATTCCCTACGCCAAAGACATTATCTCCATTCTGCAGGGCTACACCGTAGACCGCATGGATGCCGGCGCGGTGGATGACATCGTAAGGGCCACCAAGTCCATGATCTCCAGCGCCAACGGACAGGGCAAAAAAACAGCGGCGTACAACGTTAAGCAGTTCCTGACCGTGGTCAGCAAGATCTTCGGCGTCAGCGTGGCGAACCTGGGACGGGATACCTGGGCCATTGCCAGAAGTATTGCCAGCGAGACCGGGAATGTGCGGCTGATGTTTGAGATGGAAAAAGCCATCTACCGCATGGACAAGAGCGCCGGGAACCGGAAAACGTGGTGCGAGCTGCTGTACCGGGCGCAGAAAGACAGGGACACCGAAACGGCGCGTCTGATCTACCGGGAGATGCTGGCGCACGGCTATGAGGAGGCGGACGTGCGGCAGGGCGTGGAGGCCATTATGAAGCAGGAGCAGGGCGTAAACTCTGTGAAAGAACTGAGAAACCGGTGGATGGCACCGTAAAACAAAGAAAGGAGCAACGGGCGATAGGCGCAACCATCCTATGGCACCATCCCGCCGCAAGGCGGTCCGCAGGCCTGCGTAAGCAGGATGAACCAGCAGCACAGGGAAATCCGCGCCATGCTGAAGGGCATGGCACCCAAGAGGGCTATCGCATGGATCCAATCTTTTGAGTTACCACAAGAGGAAGCCCAGTGCATCGCGGAGTGCGATGTGCGGCGTCGCAGCTGCGTGGAGCAGGCATTTTGCATGAACGTGTCTGTGGACGTGGTAAAACGATGCCGGCGAAGGGCATACCGGAAAATTGCAGACGGGCTGAACGCAGAAAAAAGCCACACCTGAAAAGGTGTGGCTTTTTATTTGCCGCCGAAAGGGGGACGGCGGCGTGTGTTGGGGGGGGTAGTCTGATTATACGGCGAAACAAGTAAAAACGCAATAGAGACGCGCTGATCTTTAACGCGCACTTATCAGCCACTTTATCGCCACTTCGAGATAAGCATATCCCTGTATGCTTACAGTAAAGAGAGGTGGTCGTGATGTTCGTGCGCTATAACCCAAACCCGGCGGGCAAAAACGTGGGGGATTGCCCGGTTAGGGCCATCTGCAAGGCCACGGGGCAGGGATGGCATGAGACGTATGTGCAGCTTTGTATGCAGGGGCTGGCTTTGGCGGATATGCCCAGTGCCAACAATGTATGGGGCGCATATCTGAAAAAACTGGGATTTAGGCGGCATATTATCCCGGAGGATTACCCGGACAGCTATTCCGTGGGTGACTTCGCAAGGGAGCACCCGCGTGGTACATATCTTCTGGCGCTGGCGTCCCACGTGGTGTGCGTGATAGACGGAGACTGGCATGACACGTGGGACTCCGGGGCCGAAACACCTTTGTATTTTTGGGAAAGGACGGATGAGGAATGAACTATCCCTATTACGGAAACCCCTATATGCCGCCGATGCCGGATAACCTCGGCCAGCTCAGGCAGCAGCAGATGATGCCCCAGCAGATGCCGCAGATGCAGAACCCTATACCGCAGAGCGGCGTGCAGTGGGTATCGGGCGAGCAGGAGGCCAGGAGCTGGATGGTGGCACCCAACGCGGCGGTGGCCCTTTGGGACAGCACGGCGCCCACGGTGTACCTGAAGCAGGCGGACGCAAGCGGCAAGCCGACGCTGAAGGTATACGACCTTGTGGAGCGGCTTGCAAACGCGCCTGAAGCAAAAAAGGACCCCGGGGCTGAATATGTGACCCGGGCGGAGCTGGACAAGCTGGCGGCCATTGTGGCCGAAATGAAGGCCAAGAAAAAGCGCAAGGTAGAGGAGGAAGAGGACGATGAGTAACAATCCGTTTTTCAATGCGTTAGGTGGCGGACAGATGCCGGGGTCGATGAGCGGCTTTCCCCAGCTTTTGCAGCAGTTTAAGCAATTCAAAGCGAGCTTTAAAGGCGACCCAAAAGCGGAAGTAGAGAAAATGCTGCAAAGCGGAAAAATCTCACAAGACCAACTGAACAAGATACAGTCAATGGCAAACCAATTTCATGGGCTTTTCAAGTAATCAAAATCGTGGCCACGGTTTGATATAAATATTTTTTCAAAAGGAGTGATACTATGTCTCTTTCCTCTGACGGCACCATGCTGACTATGCCTGTGGCTCCTGCCAACACCGGTAACGGTAACGGCTTCGGCTGGGGCGGAGATGGCGCGTGGTGGATCGTGCTGTTCCTCATTTTCGCTGCGTTCGGCGGCTGGGGTAACGGCTTTGGCTTCGGTGGCGGCGGCAACGGCGTGATGGACGGTTATGTTCTGACTTCTGACTTTGCCAACATCGAGCGCAAGATCGACAGTGTAAATCAGGGACTTTGCGACGGATTTTACCAGCAGGCGCAGCTTGTCAACGGCACCAACATGGCGATGGCAAACGGCTTTGCACAGGCCGAGCTGTCCCGTAGCAACCAGCAGGCGGCGCTGATGCAGCAGCTCAACGCCATGCAGATGCAGGCCGCAAATTGCTGTTGCGAAAACCGGGCGGCTATCGCCCAGGTGCGGTACGACATGGCAACGCAGGCGTGCGACACCCGCAACACCGTGCAGACGGCGGCCCGGGACATCGTGGAGAACGCGAACGCCAATTCCCGTGCGATTTTGGACTTCCTGACGCAGAGCAAGCTGCAGGATCTTCAGAGCGCCAATCAGGAGCTGCGCCTTGCCGCATCTCAGGCTGCGCAGAACAACTACCTGATCTCCCAGCTGCGCCCCACGCCCATTCCCAGTTACCCGTCCTGTAACCCGTGGGCAAGCGGCAGTTATACCGGCTGCTGCGGCTGCTGACAACTGCATAGCGCCAGCTGTTCGGAATTTCCGAACTGTTCAGCCCCGTGCTGATACTGACACCAACGCGGCGGGGCAATAGCTCCGCCGCTGTATTTTGAAAGGAGTGATTATTTTGGCCGAGTTTACCAACGCCAATATCGTGACTGTGGCCGCAGGGCAGAATGTGCCTCTGACGGAAACCGCGGTCAACAGCAAGCCGTGCATCGTACACCGTGAGGGGGCCGGGGTGGTGACGCTGCGTGGACTGACGAGCCAGTGCAGAGCACTGTACAAAGTCACTTACGGCGGCAACATCGCCATTCCCACCGGCGGCGCCGTGGGAGCCATCACCGCTGCACTGGCCGTCAACGGCGAGGCACTGACCAGCGCTACAGCGACGGTGACGCCTGCTGCCGTGGAAAACTATTTCAACATCTACGTTTCCGCGCAGGTGTGCGTTCCGAAGGGCTGTTGTCTGACGGTCGCCATGAAGAACACCAGTACACAGGCGGTCAACTTTGCCAACAGCAATCTGACCGTTGAGAGAATTGCGTGAGAGGAGGGACGACATGAACATGAAGGAACTTTTCGGCATCCGAGAGATGCTGTGTGACGAGCTTTCCGAGTATGCTGGCAAGCAGGAGATGGGCACCGGTGAGCTGGACGTGATCCACAAGCTGACGGCCTCTATCAAGAACATTGATAAGATCGCCATGTTTGAGAGCGGCGGGTACAGCCGTGACGATGGGTATTCCCGCGAGGATGGGTATTCCCGCGGCGGCGACTGGGATGCGAGCATCCGTGGTACGTATGGGCGCGGCAGCTCGTACCGGCGCAAGAGAGACTCTATGGGCCGGTATAGCCGCGATGACGGGTATTCCCGCGATGGGCATGCCAAAGATGTGATCGAGCGCATGATGCAGGATACCGATGACCCCAACGTGAAGGAAGCGCTGCGGCAGTGCATGCACGTGGTGGAGAAGGGATGACTGGCGAATTTCATCTGTAATTTCATATGTAATACGTATGTAATTTTCTTGTGATTTTTACAGACGAGACGCAATTACCGCAAGATAAACGCAAAAGGGCAAAAGCCGGAAAGCGTTGAAAGCAAAAGGAAAACCGGGGAAACGTTGTGTTTCCTCGGTTTTCTAACTTGGTGCCTCGTCGGGGATTCGAACCCTGTGTTATAGCGCTTGAAAGCATTGTAATTACTGCATTATTTCTATTTTGTCTGTAATTCCATCTGTAATTTTGAGTTAAAATAATCGTCTACCTTTGCGGCGACAGCGATAGCTTCGGCTGTCATGGTGTGCTGGTAGACCGTTTTGAGCATATTGTCTGAGGCGTGACCCATGCGTTCCTGCGCGTACTTGTTCGGCACGTTAAGAGCCAGCATGACGGAGGCGTTAATGTGGCGGAGATCGTGAAAACGGTAGTGCTGAACGCCTGCGCGGCGGCAAACGGTTTGAAATCGCACATACACGCCTCGGCGAGAAAGCGGAACAATGTGGACGGAGGTTTTAGGCGCAGCCTCCAACAGCTGGCGTATGTACGGCGGAATCGGCAAGTCCCGCTGGGACGAATAGGTCTTTGTGGTCTTTTCACCTTCGTCTATCAGGGCGCGGCGGATGTGTAATGTATTCTCGTCTATGTCATGCCATTTCAGCCCCAATATTTCAGACATGCGCAGCCCAAGCCACATGGCAAGCATAATGGGTAGCTCCGCCTCCGTGCCTTTCGCCGCGTGCATGATGGCGGCTACATCGTCCCCTGACGGTATGGCTATGTCGTATTTCTCTTTTTGTGGCAGCGCGGTACGGAGAACCAAATCAGGACGGTAGACGGACAGAGCGGCACTTAAAAGGCCGTGGGCATTTCGAACGCTTTTAGGGGACTTTGTTTTTGCCATTACGTTGACCGATCTCTGAACAGCCTGCGGCGTGAGCTTATCCACCGGGACGCTCATCAGCTCGGGCATGGCATTTGCCCGTATTCGCTTATAGCCGGCAATGGTGGATGGCGACAAAATCGCGTCGCGGCTGGCAATATACTCGTCTATGGCTTCGCCTACCGACAAAAGAGATTTTGACACGGAACGCTTGGCGCCGGACTTCAGGGCGGCGGCTTCGTTTTCCGCCTCGCGCTTGGTGGGTGCGGTAACGGAGATGCGCCGACCGTCGATCATAACGCTTACGTTCCAATTGCCAGAGGGCAACTGCGTTGCTTTTGGTATTTTCACGGGATACCTCCAATGGGAATTGCACACAAAAACATAACAAGAAACTTGTGAATTACGTCTATTGAAAACAAGAAACTTGTCATGTACAATGTCTGTGTAAAATAGAACAAATGTTTTATGCGTTAAGGCCTGTCGTGTGGGTCCTTTGTGTAACGCAGGGCCACGATAAAAACGGCGGTAAAAATGCCGATGCCGACGGCAAGCAGCAAAAAGACGATCCATGCGAATATGCTGGCCTCTCCGCCCTGAATAAGCCCCTGGTGGGGCACATGGTAGTCAAAGAAGATATAGCCCACGATAACCGCCAAAAATATGGCACACACAAGCATGAGGCCGTAAATGGCAAATTGGGTGATCCGCGTTTTTTTGCGCTGGTAATCAATGGTTTTCGCCATCTGCTCCATGCTGCCCTCAAGACGGGCAATCTCCAGCTCGTTATGGTGGTCGTGCTGCAGCTGGACCATCTGATCCTCCGGGGGCAGCATTTCTATGATGCCGAAATACCGGTCCAGGGACACGCCGAGAACGGCGCAGATGGCGCCGGCATTATAGACGTTGGGCGCCTTGGATTTGGTAGCAAAAAAGTTCCCGATGGTGGATATTGAAATTCCGGTTTCGTCTGCCAGGCCCTGAATGGTGATATTCTGGCGGTCCCTTGCTTCGCGACACAATTCCTTTAACGTATCTTCCATTTTTTCCCTCTTTTCCCCTTTTTGGCGGTCAATTATCCTAATTCTGTTGCGAGAAAACAGCGGTTTCCCCTTTTTGGCGTTGACCGACCCAACTTAAAACTGCTACGGTAAAGCCGCAGCAGACAGGCGTGATGGTTGGCGTGGCTGTTGCAAGTCCCCGCCGCCGTTGCGGAGGCGGCGGGGACGGTCTTACATTACCTTCCATATATGGCATCAATCTTCCCGCTGGCATAGCCGGAGGTGTAGCCATAATCGTAACCGGCATCATATCCGTCAGAAAAGCCGGCGCCTTTTCCATCCCTGTATCCATCTGTTTTCCCGTTTTTATAGCCGTCAAGCTTCCCGTTCCTGTAACCGTCGTCTTTCCCTGCGGTATACGCAACAAAACACGAAGCTACAATCAATAGAACAAATACGACAGCGACAACGATGTTAATGGTTTTCTTCGGAAGCCTGCGCTTCGCTCCGAAAGCCACAAGCGCACACCTCCCCGGTACGCACAAGGGTTCCGCATCCAGGGCAAATATAATAGGTTTCTTGCTGTGCCTGTTTTACTTGCTCTGCCGGAGGTATTACTTTTTCCTTTTTGGGCTCAGAAGTCAGCAGCCCGTGTTTGCCAAGAATGGACACGCCGATACGATACGAAACATATCCCCAAATTATCGCAGGGGATGCCTTCCAACTGAAGCCAGCATATACCGTAATAAAAGAAAACAGCAATGCGACTTCAACAATAGAGATAATACAGATCGTCCCGTAATACTTTTGAGATATTGGCGTATGGCAAAACACGGCGGCGCATATTGGGATCACGCTATAGAACAAACAAGTAATAAGCAGACCCAAAATTATTTCCAATACATCTTGCATAATATGCCCCCTTTCTGGCACTTATTATATAACTTGGTGAAGAAATTGCAAGTGTAAGGCGGGGATTTTAGTACAACTGAATAAAAGACGGGATAGAAATTGGACGATTTGACGAAGGAATGAGGGAGAAAATGGACAAGATTTTTACGAAAGAAAGCTATTTGGCGGAAATAGAAGCGGCAAAAGAATTGCCGGAGTGCGAAAGATTTCACGCATACGCAAAAATCAACGATGCAATAAACCGGCAGCTGTTTCCTGACTGGGACACACAAAAAGCGCGGATGGTCAAGATTGAGGATCTTCCCGTCGTGGGATCCGATTTGACTTACGGCGAGCTATGTCATCAGCGACATATTGATTGGCGTACAGGGGAACCCATCCCTTGCGCAGAGAATCAGGGGTAACGCAAAAGGCTGCAGCAATGCGCAGCAGCTCCTCATCGGTTGGGTTCACTGTACCGAAGATCATGAAACTGGCCCTGTCGGTATTGCAACCGACGATTTCAGCCAGAACAGGAGCCGGCACATCGTACTGCGCCGCCAGAATGGAGACAGGAGCCGGAGCCCAGATCATCTTGGTATCCAAATCTACATAGGGACGCCCGCTTTCGGAAACGGAGGCGGGCGCTTTTTCGCCCGTCAGTTCTTCAATGGATACGCTGAGAGCGGCGGCGACGGCGGACACACGATCATACGGCGGATAGCTTTTTGCGGTTTCCCACCCAGCAATCACGCCATTTCCAAAACCCAAAGAACGCTCCAGCGCGGCCAGAGAAGTGCCGCGCTTTTTGCACAGAGCACGGATATTTTCGACAGGAAACGACATAGAAAAATTCCTCCTAAAAATAGATGTTTCCCTATTGACAATTAGGAGCACGGCTATTATAATTAGAAGCACAGAGGGCGCAAAAGCCAAAAGCCCCCTGAATGTCAGGCGGTTAGGGATAGTCTCAAATGGTGGTGGTGCATCTATTTTAGACTATCCTCTAACCGTTGTCAAGCCTAAACACGAATGGAGGAGGATTTTTTTTGTTTTACGAAAACGTGAAGAAGCTGTGCGAGAAGAAGGGGACGAACTTCTGCGCGGTGGAGAAGGCCTGCGGCATCGGTAACGGCGTGCTGGGCAAGTTCTCAGACGGAGACCGGGACCCCAGCGTGAAAACGTTGAAAAAGCTGTCCAAGTACTTCAACGTGCCGATGGACAAGCTGCTGAAATAGGAAAACGCCGAAGGAGGGAAAGAAATGTTGAGGCCGCAGCAGACGGCGAAGCGGAAGCGCGGGTTTGAGAGTGCGGTACGCGGCGCGATGGGGCGGGCGCTGATCCGTACCAACAAGGAGCTGGGACAGGCTGTGGGTATGACAGAGACGCAGATGTCCTATCGGATGAGCGGAAAGACCAAGTGGTCGATCGAGGAGGTGTGGGCGCTGGACAGCGTGCTGCACTTCACAGACGAGGAGAAACTGATGATGATCGGAGGGGCGAAATGACGTGGTTTGCATGGACGCTGGCGTTTATCGGCGCGGCGTGGCTGAGCTGGGCCATCGTCAAGGGCGTGGAGGCGCTGGGACGATGAGAGAGCGGAACAGGCGGGCGCGGGAATACTCCCGGCTATGCCGCACCAGACGATGGTGCAGGCGTATGTGGGTAGTGGCAATCGTCCTGTGGGTGATGCTGCTGGTATTGGTGGCATGGTGCCTGACGCTGCCGCCGGTACAGGAGGAAGTGGTGCAGTCGCCGCCCACAAGGGAGGTCGTGGAGTTGGAGCCGGAGAACCTGCTGGTATGTGACATCACCGGGTACTGTGCCTGCTGCACACCCTACGCCCACATGAACCAGCGGGACGGCAAGGTGCTGACGGCCTCCGGGCGGTGGGTGAGCATCGGCGATGCGGTGGCGGTAGACCCGGAGGTAATACCGCTGGGCAGCACCGTAACGCTGGGCGGCAAGAAATACATAGCGGCAGACACCGGCGTGTACGGGTACACGGTGGACGTGCTGATGAGCCACGAGGACGCGGCGCAGGCCGGTGTTGTGAAAGCGCTGGTGAGGTGGGAATGATAGGGCTGGTGAACCGGACGGCCCCGCCCTGCAAGGGCTGCCAGCGCAGACACGCGAGGTGCCACGGGGAGTGCGAGGACTACAAAGCGTTCCGGCGGGACGTTGAGGCCGACAAGGCGAAACGCTACGCATCGTACAGCGAGGGCGACTTTTACAGCATGAACAGCGCAAGGCGAGAGAGCGCCAAAAAGGCGATAAGAAAGAGGGATGGAAGATGAAGGTTTATAAGGCAACAGACAAGGACATGAAATGCCGTTGGTTCCAGTATGAGCTTGGCAAGACAGCGGAAGTCGAGGGCGATATTGAATTGTGCGAAAATGGGCTGCATGCCTGCGAAATGCCGTTGGATGTGCTGGGCTATTACGCGCCCAGCGATGGCCCCAGGTACTTCGAGGCGGAGTTGGAGGATGTCAGCGACGAGAAGCGCAGCGATGACACGAAGCGCGTCGGCAAGAAACTGACATTGAGCGCAGAGATCGGTATTCCCGGTTTGGTCAAGGCGCAGGTGGAGTACGTGAAAGCGCAGTGTGATTTTGACAATGCTATCAAAAAGTCGAACAGCGAAAAGAAAAACCACGCCACCGGCGAGAGTGGCGCAGCATCCGCCACCGGCGAGAGTGGCGCGGCATCTGCCACCGGCAGGAGTGGCGCAGCATCCGCCACCGGCGAGAGGGGCGCGGCATCTGCCACCGGCAGGAGTGGCGCAGCATCCGCCACCGGCGAGAGTGGCGCAGCATCCGCCACCGGCAGGTGTGGCGCAGCATCCGCCACCGGCTGGTGTGGCGCAGCATCCGCCACCGGCGAGAGGGGCGCAGCATCCACCACCGGCTGGTGTGGCGCAGCATCCGCCACCGGCTGGTGTGGCGCAGCATCCGCCACCGGCAAATACTGTGTGGCTATGACTACTGGCTTTTATGGCCGCGTTATGGGCGATATCGGAAACGCTATTGTCTGCGTAGAACGCAGAAATAACGGAGAGATCGCTGCCATTTTGTCTGGCATCGTGGATGGCGAAACGCTGAAACCGGGCGTGTGGTACACCGTTAAGAGCGGCAAGTGGACGGAGGTGTAGCGATGAACCGACTGAAGGAACGGCGGCTAGAACTGGGGCTGACGCAGGAGGCGGTCAGCGGCATTCTGAAGCTGACAGACCCACGGATGGACGTGAGCATGGTGAGCCGGTTTGAAAACGGCGTGTGCCTGCCAACGGAGGAAGTCACCGAGGCGCTGGAGGCGGCGCTGTGGGCCAGCAGGGCGTATCTGTTCGGCGAGGACGAGAAAGCGGAATTGCCCGTGCGGACGGCGGAGACGGAGCGGATCGCCTGTCTGATCCCAAAGGGGCGCAGGAACGCCATCAGCCGGGAAGACCTGGCGGCGGCGCTGCACACCACCGACCGGAAGATGCGAAAGGCCGTGGCCGAGGCAAAAAAGCAGGGCTTGATGATCTGCAACGACGGGGACGGGTACTACCAGAGCGACGAGCTGAGCGACCTGTGGCGGCAATACAGGCGGGAGACGGCGCGGGCCATGTCCATCCTCAAGGCGCGGAAGCCCATGCGGGAAGTGCTGAAAGCGGCTGGGAGGCTGGCATGATGCGAGTTAAAAAGAAAAGATGGGAGCGCAGAGACACCGGCGTTTTGTACATCTGCGATGATTGTGGTGCGGAGTTTGAAGACCCGGCCATGTGTACCTACAAACATTACCCGGACGGCGAGTTCGGTGAGGAAATGACAGAATACCAATGCCCGTATTGCGGCAGTGAGTATGTGGGAAAGGCGGAAGAATAATGCTGAAATCTTTTGACGAGTTAATACAGGTGGATGTAAAGCCGTTTTGCGATTTGCGCGACGCAAAGGACGAGAAGGGTAATGTTATCAAGGTCCCTTATTTGAGTTGGGCAAAGTGCGCCAAGTTGCTCCACGAAAACGGAGCATCCAGCGTGTGGTATGCTCCTCGGCGGTGCCCGGAAACAAATACATACCTGTGGCCGCAGGCCAAAATTACTACCAGTAAAGGAAGGATTACAGAATGCTGGTTTGTGTCTGTTGAAATCCACATTGACGATTTGGAGTTTTCCTACGACATGCCTTTGCTGAACGGATCCCTTGTGGTGTATGAGGACACGCTGAACCAACTCCGCATAAACAACGCGCTGGCGAGAGCTTTCGTTAAGGGCGTTGCCGTTCGCACCGGACTTGGGTTTGACCTTTGGGCAGAAGGTGACGGAGACGATGGTGAGGACGATTTGAGCCGTCACAGTATCTTTGCCATAAAGGAGAGACTTGAAAGGCTAATCACCATGAAAGAACGAAATGGGCTTGACCACAACGACCTGCTTCGGGGACTTGGGATCAACGAAAAACAGCTTGTGCAGTTGATGGGCTATTTTGCAAAGCTGGACGCGCTTGAAAAGGCTGTGAGTAAGCTATGATACGAAACCACGACAGAAGCGGTTGGTTTGGCGCAAGCGACACCGCCACCATCATGGGGAACTGGAATACAGATACGTTTAGAAGATGGTGGCTGGTGAAGCTTGGGGTCAGGAAGGACAGGTTTATTACGCCGGCAATGCAGTGTGGCACGGCTTACGAGCACAAGATACTTGATGCGCTGCGTGTAAAGACACGAGACAGGCAGATACGCATTCGGTCGCTACGTTTGCGCGTGAACTATGACGGGGAAAGCAGACAACTCATTACCGAAGTGAAAACGCACAGCAAACCTGTATTCAAAGTTACGAAAGCGTATTGGCAGCAGTGCCAGGTGGAGATGTTTGCCAGCGGATGCGGATTGTTCCGAAAGAGAAAGTTTTGCAGGATCGTGGCATACCGCGTTACAGAAGACGAATTGTTTAATTTTTTCCTGCCAATAGACGAAAACAGGTTGACACAGCACAAGGTTGATTATGACGCGGATTGGGTCGAGGGGTGTTACCTACCTCGCCTTAGGTATTTGGCAAAATGCCTACGAACAGGACATTGGCCGCAGGAGGAAGAATTATGAAGCAGGTGACAGTCGATGGCGCACGGTGGCAGCAGGACAGCGATGGCGCGTGGCTGGCGCTGCGTGTGAAGTCGCCGCAGACCGCTATGGACGTGTGCGACGCGCTGAAGCCTGGCAAGGAGTACAACGTGACCATCAAGGGCAAAGGCCGGAGCCTGGATGCCAACGCCTATTGCTGGGTACTACTGGACAGGCTGGCGGCACACTACGGCATCTCCAAGCAAGAGGTGTACCGGCAGGAGATACGGAACATCGGAGGCGTAAGCGAGGTGCTTTGCCTGCGGGAAAAGGCGGCGGATGCGTTTTGTAAGGGCTGGGAGCGTAACGGCATCGGCTGGATGGCAGAGACGTTCCCCAGCAAGCTGAAAGGCTGCGTGACCGTAACAGTATGGTACGGCAGCAGCACCTACGACACGGAGCAGATGTCGCGGCTGATAGATGCCGTCGTGGAGGACTGTAAGGCGGTAGGTATTGAGACGATGACGCCGGCAGAACTGGACGCGCTTGTGAGCCGGTGGGGAGAGGTGAGCGCATGAAACCACACATACAGCCCTGCTGGACGTGCAAGAAGTGCTACGGCGATTGCAGCTGGACGAAGAAAAACCCGGAGCCGATACCCGGATGGGACGCCACGCCAACGGCGAAGAAAAAGGGAGGCCGCAAGGCGGGCATCATGCGCAGCTACGCCATTCACAGCTGCCCGGAATACGAATGGGACGGGACGGAGGAAGCGCATGGAGAGTAAGAGATGCTTTTTGTGCGGGGCGACCGGCGGGGCGGACCCGCTGGATCGCCACCACATATTCCCCGGCACGGCAAACCGGAAGAAAAGTGAGAAGTACGGCCTGGTGGTGTACTTGTGCCATAACCGGTGCCACATATTCGGCAGGCGTGCCGTACACAACAACGCAACGACTATGAAGCAGCTTCAGCGGTACGGCCAGCTAAAGGCCATGCAGGAGCAGGGCTGGACGGAAGAGGACTTCCGGAGAGAATTTGGAAAGAGTTACTTATAAGGAGATTTGATATGCTGAACAAGATTTTCATTATGGGTCGGTTGACCCGCGATCCGGAGCTGCGCAGGACACAGAACGGAACCGCCGTTGCCAGCTTTGCGCTGGCGGTAGACCGGGATTTTAAGAACGCAGACGGAACCAAAGAAACGGACTTCATCGACGTGGTGGCGTGGCGCGGCACGGCGGAGTTCGCTTCCAAGTATTTCACCAAGGGCCGCATGGCGGTGGTGGAGGGCCGGCTGCAGATGCGTGACTGGCAGGACAAGAACGGCAACAACCGCAGGAGCGCCGAGGTCGTGGCGGACAATATGTATTTTGGCGACAGCCGGAAGGACACGGTCGCGCAGGGCACGTTTCCACGGACGGACGTCAAGAGCCAGTTCGTGGAGATGGAAGAGGATGACAGCGATCTGCCTTTCTAAGGGGGTGACGTGAATGGGAAAGATGCAGGAGGAGATCAAGGCGCTGCGCAGGCAGAACACGCATTTGCAGAACGTGGTACAGCGGCAGCGGGAACGGCTGGCGGAGGCGGACGAGGCCATTAAAGCCTTTAGCGACATGGTAGATGCCCACTACGCCGCCTGCGCCGTGCGGTTCGGCGAGAAGCGCGAGGACTGCGGCGTGCTGTGGGGCTACCATCTGGAAATCCCTGCGAAGCTGGTGGCGCGTGGCCTGACGGACTACACCGTGCGATACGAGCTGGACAAGGAGCGAGGGGTATACGTCATAGGCGCTATGCCGAAGGAGTGATGGTGGTGGGCAAGTGCTATGTGAAAGCCTACTATGACTGGATAGAACAGACAGCGGCGCTGTCCGACGCGGAGCGTGGACGTCTGTTTATCGCCATTCTGAAGTACGCGAGGACAGGTATCACCCCAGAGCTGGAGGGGGCGGAAAGCATACTGTTTCCGGTGTTTCGGACGATGCTGGACAGGGACGATGAGCTTTCCGCTGAACGGTCAAGGAACGGGTCTAAAGGCGGGAAGCAAACGCAAGCAAGCGCAAGCAAAATCAAGCAAACCGAAGCAAACGCAAATGACCTCAAGCCTACTAAGACAAAGAAAGAAGACAAAGACAAAGACAAAGACTTATTCCCACCTGACGGTGGGAGTACGCGCGCGAAGCGCTTTACCCCACCCACACTGGCAGAGGTTCAGTCCTACGTGGCTGAACGCCATTCGGCGGTAGACCCGCAAGGCTTTATCGACTTCTACGAAGCGAAGGGCTGGATGGTTGGCAAGACCCCCATGAAAGACTGGAAAGCGGCTTGCCGAAATGCTGAGAAGTGGGAACGGTGGGGACATGCCCCTGCTGCACCTGTCGGCAAAACCGACGGTGCACGTGATGCCTGGATGGGCAAGTACATCAAGGGGGCGAAGCCATGAACGCGGGCATTTGGAAGATCGCCACGGCGAAGCTGTGCGGACAGTGCATCCGGGACATGGAGGACGAGTACATCTTCTCCCCCATGTGGCGGCGGACGCTGGGAGGCAAGTGCGAGCGCTGCGGAGAGAACCGCATCGTACACGAGGTGCAATACACGATGAACAAACGAGGGCTGGAGAAAAGAGGAAAACTGAATGGGCCTGATGAGTAACGACCTGGCGCGGCTGTCCCCGGCGGCACAAAAGCAGGTCGTGGAGAAGATGCGGAAACCGGGGAAGTACAAGGCGCAGAAGGCAAAGCGCGGGAAGCTGACCTTCGACAGCAAAAAGGAGGCGGAGCGCTACGACGCTTTGATGCTGCTGCAAAAGGCCGGGGAGATACGGGGGCTGAAATTGCAGGTGCGGTACTGCTTGCAAGAGGCGTACACGACGTTTGATGGCGAACGTGTGAAAAGTATCGACTACATTGCAGACTTTGTGTACGAGCGCAGAACGGCTCCTGACAGCTACGGCCAGCGGTACTGGCTGCCGGTGGTGGAGGACGTGAAGGGGATGCGTACCCGGGACTACGCCATGAAGGCAAAGCTGTTCCGCAGCCGGTACGGATATGCTATACGGGAGGTGTGAAGCGTGAAACAACAAATCGCATTGAACGTAGACTGCATGGAGTATATGCGGACGCTGCCGGATAAGGCGTTTGATTTTGCCATTGTAGACCCGCCGTATTTCACCGGCCCAGAACGCAGAGGGTATTACGGCTGCAAGGTCAGCCCCATCGGCGTACACCGGGACTATCCCATATCACCGAAGTGGGACGTGCCAGGCATCGACTACTTTTCCGAGTTGGTGCGCGTGGCGAAAAAATATATCGTATGGGGATGCAATTACTTTGATGTTGTTTTTCCTCAGGGCCGCATCGTTTGGGATAAATGTAACGAAAACAGTTCTTTTTCGGACTGCGAGATCGCGGCGACAAACTGTCATGACAGCGTTCGCATATTCCGTTATATGTGGAATGGGATGTTTCAAGGGAAAAGCATCACGGACGGCACAACGCAGCAGGGCAACAAGGCGCTGAACGAAAAGCGGATTCATCCCACGCAAAAGCCCGTGGCATTGTACGAATGGCTGCTGCAAAAGTACGCAAAAGAGGACTGGCGCATACTGGATACGCACTTGGGCAGTGGAAGCAGCAGGATAGCGGCCTACAACCTCGGATTTGAATTTGTGGGGTGCGAGATCGAGCCGACATACTTTCAACTGCAAGAACAGCGGTTTGCGGAGCATACGGCACAGGTAAGGATGTGGTAGAAGTGAGGGAAAATAACGCATGAACCAGTACAACAGAAAACCCAGCGGGAAACTGGAGGTATGTCCCCACTGCGGAAGAGACAGCGGAGAGCGCAAAATCGGTATTCATGTGCCGGAACGGTACTATGTGCGCTGCGCGAGCTGCGGTTTCACTCTGTCAGGGTGGAGCCAGAGCGCCGCTACGGCAAGCTGGAACAGACTGAGTAAGAAGGTGAGGACATGAAAAGCAAATGCTGTGTCGGCTGCAAATGGCACGAGGAATGGACGTGGGCGTGCTTCAATGGGGATAGCCCCTATTGCGCCGATTTTGTAAACTGCGGGTGTCCGCTATACGAGGAGAAGGAAACCAATGACAAGAAGGGAACAGATAGTCTATAAGGCCATGAGCGATAACATCACACGTGCTGCCGCTCTTGGCTTATGCCCCGGACCGTTCGTAGCTATGCGGGCAGAGTACCGGCGCGTTGTGCGTCGGGAGCAGACACACTTCCTGTTAGAGTTCATGCTGCTGACGCTGCTGATCTTCGCGCTGATCGCTCCGTGGAGAGCCAGCGCGGACACGCCGCACACCGTTTTGCGGGTGGAGTGGGGCGAAGATACTGATAGCCGCGATATGATCGTAGAAGAGGATCCCGATGAGCCGGAACGCATACTGGAAGCCGTCAAGGCCAAAAGCAACGTGCTGGAGGACTGCATCATTACCGGCTACTGCGCAGACTGCGTTGAGAAGTACGCTCACATGAACCGGGACGAGTTCGGCCGGGTGTTGACCTCCAGCGGCCAGTGGGTATATCCGGGCGCCTGCGTGGCGACAGACCCGGACGTGATACCGACCGGCAGCACAGTTATCATCGGAGACAAGACATACATTGCCCTGGACGTGGGCGTAATAGGAAAACACGTTGACATACTGATGACCCATGAGGAGGCCGCCGTGGCGGGTGTCAGGAGAGAAACGGTGTGGTGGTGTAAGGAATGAAAGAGTCGGCTCCGTATGGGGCTGGTTCTTTCGTGTCGAATCTCGTGTCGAAAATCGTTGCATTTTTTTGTTGCACGAACCAAAAATATTCGCATTGCCTTGCATATTTTTTTGATGCAAGAAACCCGCAAACCCGCACGAATACAAGGAAAGCCCGCAACCACAAGGGTTGCGGGTCTTTCACCTTTATGGTGGAGCTGAGGGGAGTCGAACCCCTAAAAATGGGATTAAACCCCGCATGAATACGTGCTTTCTGATTTTCGTATTGAAATTCGTATCGAAAACTAACATTCGTTTTTTCCCTTGAGGATTTTCCCGACGGGGAGTTTTTCTGCGGTACGGTAGAACTTCGCCATCTTGTTTTCCGCCTTTAACCGGTCCCGCTGGGCGAGGTGAAGGTAAATGTCGTGTACGGTGGAACTGTCAGACCAGCCGCCCATACTCATGACCTCAATCTCCGAAAGACGCAGATGATAGCCAAGAGATGCGAACGAATGCCGCAGACAATGCTCCGTGATATTTGGAAGTCCCTGCTGCTCTGCAATAGTGCGTATGTGCCGGTTGATGGTGCTGTTGGCTTGCGTTACGACGTAGCCGTCTTTTGACTGCGTCTCAAGCAGTTCTCTAAGCCGGGGTATCATGATGGGGACAGTGCGTGCGGACTGCCGCGTTTTATTGCGTTGCTTGAACACCTCTTTGTTGTGTTCGTCCCGAACGACTGCGCCGGATACAAAGATGCTGCTTTTTTTCATGTCAAAACTGTCTGGGAAACGCAATGCCCTGATTTCTGACATTCGCAAGCTGTGTAGGCCGAGAAGCATTGCCATTTCGCAGGTGTCGCCCTTTGCAGCCTCGCAGAAAGCGATGATCTGCTGCGGATCAAGGAACTCTCGCTCATTTTTCTCCGGCACAGGAAACAGGACGCGGGGGACGGGAATCTCATTTACGCGCATGATGACAGTCATAAGCCCCCATGCGTTTTTTACGGACTTGTCGGAAAGGCTGGAAAGTGCTGCGTTGATCTCCGCCTGCCAGTTGACCTGTGCGCTCATAGGCCTTTGCATGATATTATGAAAGCGGTTGCGCTGTATAACACGGTAGCCCCGGACGGTTTCCGGCGACAGCGATTCAGATCGGTCGGCGATATAGGCGTCTATCGCCTTGGACCATGTTAAGGCCGGCAGTTTCTTTTGCTGCTCCACAAAACCTGCGCGGACGGCTTTTGCTTTCGCAATACAGCGGTCTTTTGTCGTTTCTGTGACAGATCGCTTTTCGGCGGCAAGATATATATGCCAGCTGCCGGATGGAAGCTGCTTCGGCTCCGGCACCTTGATAACGCCGTCCTTTTTGCGCTCCCGCACCTGCTTCTGGCCGCACCAGGGGCAGAACGTGGCGTTGTCGGGGACTTCGCGCTTACAGGACTTGCATTTCGTTGACATTTTGATATTTTCGTGTTACCCTACTGTTGTAGGCTCCTCTCTTTAAGACTCGTGATGGTGTTGGCGGGAATAGAGCTTATATGGAAAGGCCGTCCGATTGGGCGGCTTTTTCTTTTTTCAACAAAAATTAACAAGAAACTTGTGAAAAGTGTGCATTGAATCCAATAAACTTGTGGAATATAATGTAGAACATGGTAGAACTGTTGTTCTATTTTCGGAGTGAGGTCTCTTTTGCAGTATCGCGCAGCACGAAGTATCCGACAATGCTGCACACGCCAATAGAAATAGACACAAGAAGGATAACAAGCCACGCAAACGCTGAAGGTCCGTCTTGGAGGATGAAGCCGGCACGGGGATTGCGGAAGTCGAAAAAAAGATAAACAATTAAAAACAGGGATAGGATCGCGGCAAAAATTGAAGAAAACACAGACCAGCGTTTGTAATGATCGCGCTGGCGGATAACGGCATCCAAGCGCTGGGTGCAAAGTCCGTTGACCTGCTTCAGGCGTACCACGTCGCCGGAGCTGACGGCGTTATCCAACTCCAGCTCGTGGATGCGTTCCTGCATGGCGGAGGGAGCTGATGCGGGAGGCTGGATGTCAAACACTTGGTCTGCGGATATGCCGACGGCTTTCATCACGGCTACAGCATCGTACAGTTTTGGATCGCGCTCACCGGACTGCATTTTGCAGACGGCGGAATAGCTGATGCCGGACAGTTTGGCCAGTTCCTCGTTGGTGATGCCCTTGTCCATTCTGGCTTTATGGACAAGGGCAGGGAAGTCCTGAATATGCGGTGCAAGTTCCTGAATTTCTGACATGATTTTCCCCTTTCTATCGGTAACGGATACTATTTCATCCGCTGCGGATACTATTTCATTCGTAAAAGTCCATATTTGGGGGGCAATTACCCAGATATGAGCCAGCCTAAGAGCACCAACTACCCAAATTGGGGAGTGATTCCCCAAAATGAACGTAGACACTGCGGCGCACAAAGAGTACGATTGAACCAAGCAAACGCCACAAAACGACATACGAGGGGGCAGAGAAATGAACGAACAGGAAGCAAGGGAACTGGTCTCCACCCTGACGATGGAGGAAAAGGTCAGGCTTTACGAGCTGCTATCAGCGCTGCGGCAAAGCCCTGCACCTGTGCCAGTTCAGTAGGCGTAAGAGAACACAGCAACTTAACAAGGGCGGAATCGAGTTCGCTTTCCAGTTGGGAAGCGGGCTCTTTTTCTGTTTCATCGCCGTAAAGTTCGGTCAGCAAATAGGAGACGTCAATCTCCAGAACGCGCGCAATAGCGCGAAGAGTGTCCATTGATGGGTTGGTCTTTCCTTTTTTGTAAAGAGCCATTGCCGACGGAGTGATGCCGGCAGTTTCATAGAACTCGGCTTTTGTCAGCCCCTTGGCTTTGCATAATTGCCAAATCTTGTAAACGAACAGTTCACCATTCACAAAAGTATACCTCCAAAATTGTGCATTGCTACAAACATTGAAAAATGGAGTAGATCGCTCTTGAAATTGAGCAAATATTGAGTTAATATAAAGACACACAAAAGAAATCGAGCAGATATAGAGAGATGCTTCACTCAAATCAAGCGGAATTTGCTAAGTTATTTGAACAGACAACCACATAATAAGGCGAATTTCAGGAAAAGTCAAGTATTTCTCGATTATTTTTGATGGGAGATGAGAGATTGAGTTATAAGGAGCAAAGAAAGAAAGCCGGATATTCGCAGAAAACGGTGGCAGATCTGCTGGGGATAAGCGTTTCGGCGGTGAGCCTTTATGAGACAGGCAAGGCTGATCCTTCGGTGGCAGTTCTGCACAAGTTGTCTGCACTGTACCGCTGTACGCTGGATGAATTGATGAAGGGAGAGGGGAGAAAATGCCGAGAGTGAAGTATCTCTCCACGGTAAACCAGACGGAGCAGAAGGTCGTGGAGCTTCTGTACGGAGCAATGGAGCGGGAGGGCTTGCAGAGGCGGGACGTGGCTGCCGCGTTGGGAATGACGACAGCTACGCTGCTTCGTCGTAGGAAATCCCCGCTGGACTTCACGCTGGGAGAGCTGCAAAAGGCTTGCCGGACACTGCACATCCCCATAGACGATCTGCGGTCGGCCATCACGCTATGAGCTGGCGGTGCAGAATATGCGGCGTGAGGTTTGACGCGCCAGTGATCCGGGAGAGGAAAGAGAACCTGGACGGGGAGAACGGCATAGAGGTACGCCGGGATATGTATTGCCCGGTGTGCGGAGAACCGTACATAGAGGAGGACAATGATGAGCAGGACGCGGAATGAGCGCCGGCGTGACCGGAAGTGGAAAGTACTGCTGGGCGTGAGCGCCTTTCTGGCGTGGGGCATCATCGGAGAGGTGGAGAACGGCGGCTCGCTGTGGCTGCTGCTTCTTGCGGGAGCCGCCCTGGTGGGCGCATGGACAAGCTGTAAAGCCCTGGGGCTTTATAAATAAACAAACAAAAATTTTAATTTGAAGGAGTACACAATTATGAAAGAGATCAAAGTGAAACTGACGTTTACCGAGCCGGTTCTGGGCACCTGCCCCGGCGATCCTGACATCTACACGACGTTTATCGCCAGCAAGTCCCCGGATGCCAACACCATTGAGGACGAAGTGGCCGCCATCGGCGTGGACGGCGTGGTGGAGAAGGGCAAGACAATCTTCCCGAAGCTGGACGATGGAACGCCGTTCTTCTACGACTATCAGATCAGGGGGTTCTTTAAGGATACCTGCGGTGGGCTCCGGAAGGTCAAGGGCAGCGTGTCCAGCGGCATCAAGGCGTTCAAAAAAGAAATTGACAAATTGGTTTTTGTGGAACCCCGGAACATTCCCATTCTGTTTGACGGCGAAATGGGAGAGTGCTGCCGTCCTCTGCGGGCGCAGACGATGCAGGGAGAGCGCGTGAGCCTGGCGTTGTCAGAGCAGATTCCCGCAGGTGCGACGTGTGAGTTCACGGTCGTGTGCCTGTGCGACGATCATGAGAAGGCCGTGCGGGAGTGGCTGGACTATGGACGGTTCTCCGGCATCGGCCAGTGGCGAAACGCTGGAAAGGGTCGTTTCCGCTGGGAGGAGATCGCGTAACGCAGCGGTAGTGCGGCGTATTGCTTTGAAGAGCTATGGCCTTGCTTATCTCTGATTTGCAGTGTAATGGAATGGTACAGAAACGAACAGAAGCGAGATGCATAGCAAAGGCAGAGTGGGGCAGAGCAAAGAAGAGTAGTGCGTAGCATCGGTGTAGCGAGGATACGCATCGGTAGGCACCGCAACGGAACAGCTGTGTAGTGATATGTACTGCCAAGGGATAACTGAGCCATGACACGCATCGCAATGGATTGGCGTCGCAATGGAAAGCAGAGAAACGCAGAGGAAAAGCATCGATTTGATACGCAGCGACAGGCAACGGCATTGGAGTGAACAGTGTTGCATTGCCCTGCGATGGGATAGCACGGAATAGATTTGCGTATAGGCGCACGGGACAGGAGAGGATATGGTGGGAATAACAACAGAGCAGGTGGCGGCGATCAACGCGGCGCTGGAGAAGAACTACCGCGTTGAGCTGATACCGCTGAAGGACGGTGTAAAGATCGTCAAGGTCAGCAGAGCAGAGATCAAAGCCAAATAATGTACCCCTCCTAAGTCGCTTGGAGGGAAGGGCGGAGCGTCGTCGAGTGGTTCGGAAATTCCGAACAGCTTGGCGGCGCTCTTTTTGTTTGCAGGAAGGAAGTGGAGGAAAACGGAACGGCTGCACTTTGAGAACAGGGAGGATTGGTTGGCAGGACGTATGCAGGGCATAGGCGCCAGTGAAGCCGCAGCGGTGGTGGGGATGTCCCCGTGGATGTCGAAATTGGAGCTGTGGCGGCTGAAGGTGGGCGCGGAGAAAGCCAAGGATCTGAGCGGCAGCGCGGCGGTGAGCCGCGGCGTGCGGATGGAACCGGCACTGCGTGGGCTGTACATGGCCATACACCCGGGACGCACAGTGGACTACTACCCCTACGACATTCTGTACCAGAAAGAACGGCCCTTTATATTTGCCACGCTTGACGGAGAGGTCACTGACGAGCGAGGGCGGAAGGGCATTTTGGAGATAAAGACCAGCTCACCAAACGGCAAAGCGGGATGGGCGAAGTGGGACGGGCAGATACCCAGCCACTACTATTGCCAACTCCTGCACCAAATGCTGGCGACCGGGTACGAGTTCGTAGACCTGATGGCAAGCCTGGAAAACATGGACGGCGATCTGAGCATACGCACCTATCACTTCGAGAGGGCGGAGCAGGAGACGGACATGGCGTGGCTGCTGGAAAAGGAGACGGACTTTTACCAAAACAATGTGCTTAACGGGGTACCCCCGGCGGCAATATTACGACTTTAAGTGAAAAACGAAAGGAGAAATGAAATGGCATTTCGAGTGACCGTGCTGGACATGGAAACGGGAGAGGAGCGCGTATTCGTGCGGAACGCCTGCGGCGTGATATGCGCGGCGGTTATGCCCAAGGAGGGCGAGGAGGACAAGTATGACGGCGTGGCCGCCGCCAACGTAGCAGAAAACGTACCCATCGGCACGGCGGGGCTGCTGGTGCGCCTGACAGAGAACGCCGTAAAGCTCGTTACCGAGAAGGACAGCCGCATCCGCCAGAAGATGGCGGAGGATGACGCGGCATGGGCTGCGGCACAGGCGGAGAAGGAAGCCACCGCAAAGAAGAAGTCCGCCCCCAAGAAGGGCGGCAAGCGCACGGGCAAGAAGGAGGGCAAGTGATGAAACTGAAACTGACGATGGCCAACGCCGAGACCGGCGAGGTACTGCACGAGGAAACAGACCTGAACTTTGCCATGATGTGCTTCGGGCGCAAGACGGAGGAGGGGATTGATTTCCAATCTGTGACGCGGGGAGAAAATATGACCTCTACGGACTTTGCGCATTGCCTGGACGGCGTTGACAATGCCGTGGAAAAGAACCTCCGCGACAATAAAGCCGTGTGTACGGCCTACACGCTGGTCAAGCTTGGCGTTTTGGGAAAGATCGTAGCCGTGAGCGCAGAAGCGCGGCCCGGAGATGTCGCTGCCGATGCCAAGAAGGAGGGTGAGCAGGGATGATCGTAAAGGCGATGTATCACAAGCCGAAGCTGAACGGCTACGGCGGACAGGCGTACACCTTTCTCACCGACTTGCCGCTGCACCCCGGCGACAAGGTGCTTGTCCCCGGCGGCGAGGGCACGGAGAAGAAGGCCATCATCACAGAGGTGGACCTGCCGGAGAGCGCCATTGACCCGGCGTGGGCGGACAGGGTGAAGCACATCACCAGGTACGACGCGGAGGTGTCGGAATGACAGGAGAACTTATGGAGTTCTGCATTACAAGCGATTTGCAGGAGGTCCGAAAACAAGTCATTACGACCAACTACCCCGCCGTAAAAAAGTGGGCGGAAAGCGTTGTGGCGCAGTACGAGAACATCGTGGTGACGCCCGATACGATTTCACAGGCGAAGGCCGACAGAGCAAGTCTCCGCAAGGCGCAAAGCGGAGTAAGCGATGTGAGAAAGGAAATGCGTGCTGCCGCGTTGTCAACTTGCGCCGCAGAGGAAAGCAACTGCAAGGATTTGGAGGCAGTTTTTGAGCGAGGTGTCCAAGAGCTGGACGTGCAGATCAAGGCGATGGAGGAGGCGGCGAAGCAGGAGAAGAAAAATCGCCTTGCTGAATATTTCGCTCAGGTGGTAGGCGACATGGCGGAGTGGCTGACCTTTGACGACTGCTTTAATCCCAAGTGGCTGAACGCCACCTACGCCGAGAGCACGGCGTGGATGGACATAAACGCCGCCATAGACCGCTGCCGCGCCGATCTGAACGCCATTCGTGCGCTGCACAGCGAGTTCGAGACCACGCTGCTGGACGAGTACACCCGTACCCGGAACATCAGCGCTGTGCTGGTGAAGAACGAGACACTGGGGCGCATGAAGGCCGCCGAGGAGGAGCGAAAGCGCAAGGAAGCGGAGGCTGCGGCGAAGTACGCGGCGGCGCAGCAGCAAAAGATGACCCCGCTGAAGCCGGAGTGCATCGGCGAGTCTGACGAGTATGAGGTGATCGACATCGTAGGAACGGTGGAGCCCCAGCGGGCGCAGCTGGTCAATGACCTTGTGGACGAGGATGGACATGAGATGCCCGCCGCGCAGGAGCCGGAGTACAAGGTGGACTTCCGCGTATTCGGAACGGCGCGGCAGCTGGACGGGCTGAAAGCCTATATGCAGAAAAACGGCATCCGGTTTATGCCAGTGCCGCAGGAGTAAGGGAGGAGAAGGAACATGAAAACGCAGAATCAGACGGGCTTTACGCAGATGGCGCAGGCCAAGAAGCCCACATTCAGCATGGCGATTACGGCGCCCAACACCCAGCAGATGATCTCGCGGGCGCTGAAGAACGACAAGATGGCGGCGCGGTTTACCAGCACCCTGATCGGCGCGGTGAGCGCCAGCGAGGCGCTGAAAGCCTGCGACCCCGGCACCATAATCGCTTCCGGCCTGCGTGGCGAGGGCATGGGCCTGATTTACGGACACGGCTACTACATCGTGCCCTACGGCAGTGTGGCGACCTACCTGATGTCGTACAAGGGCTACATACAGCTGGCCATGTCCACAGGCTACTACGCGGACATCGACTGTGTGGAGGTACGCGAGGGCGAACTGGAAGGGCGCTCGCGCCGCACGGGCAAGCCGGTCATCAACCTGGCCAAGTACGACACAGACGAGGAGCGCGAGAGCCACAAGGTCATCGGCTACTACGCCTACTTCGAGCTGAAGGACGGAACGTTCCGCTACGAGTATTGGAGCATGGACAAACTGCTCAAGCACGCGGACCGCTACTCTCCGGCTTTCAAACTGGATAAGTATAACGCACTTATCAATGGCGAGCTGGACGCCAAGGAGCAGAGCAAACTGCTGAACGGTACGCCCTGGTACGACGTGAACGGCGGACAGGACAAGATGTGCCGCAAGACCATGATGCGCCAGCTGCTGAACAGCGGCTATGCACCGCTGAGCAACGAGGTACGCAGCTACTTCAACGAGGACAGCGACGATACCGTGGTGGCCACGGGGGACGGCGCGGGGACCGATCCGGTCATTCCCACTATCGGACACGTGGTGGAGGACGACACCCCTACCGCAGAGCAGGAAACAGCCACCACCAGCCCCACAGCGCCCTCTGAGAGCGCCGCAGAGCCCAAGAAGGGTAGCGACACCGCCCCGACCCGCAAACGCACACAGAGCCCCACAGAGGGCAAGACGGAGGCGAAGGACTACTCCGCGGGGTTCTTTGGGGAGGGTGAGCAGTAATGCCTCTATTCGTCCGGAAGCGTCTGGACGGAGAGGGCAAGGCTGACGGAAGCCAGTACATGATCTGTACCGGCTCCGTCAGCCGGGATCCCCGGATAGGCGCGATACCCAAGAACAACCTGCCGAAGGTGGAGTTCGGCATGGGCTACGACAGCAAGCAGTTTATGAACGTGTGCGCCGTGGGTGACAACGCCGCCACGAAGCTGAGCGCGTGTCTGGAAAAGGGCGATGCGGTATGCGTGGTGGGCACATGGCGGCAGAAACCGTACACCACCAAGGACGGCGAGGCAAAGGTGTGGAGCGAGCTTCGCGCAGACCATGTGATCCCTTTGGGAGCGCTGGAAACGCTGCTGCAGGTGCCGGTGGAGATATTCTTGAAACTGGCGGATATGCTGCCGCAGCTGGAAAAACTGTGCGCGGGAGAGATCCCCACCGGACAGTTCAGCGGAACGCAGAACACCGCGCAGCAGAGCGCAGCGGCACTGCACGAGATGGAGGAGGACGAGCCGCTGCCGTGGGATAAGGACGGCGCGGACGAGGACTACGACCTGGGCATTTGAGGGAGGAGTGATTCACGTGGCGGAAGAAAAGCGGTATTTCTGGCTGAAACTGTACGACGACTTCTTTACCTCGAAGCGCATCAAGAAACTGCGGAAGATAGCCGGTGGAGATACCTACGTCATCATCTACCTGAAAATGCAGCTCATGGCGATGAAGCACGGCGGCACCTTGAAATGGTCAGGGCTGGAGGAAAAATTCGCCGATGAACTGGCCTTAGACCTGGACGAGGATCCGGCAAACGTAGAGGTCACGCTGCAATATCTGCTCTCCTGCGGGCTGGCAGAGGCATCCAGTGACCTGACGGAGGTTTTTCTGCCCTACGCGGTGAAAAATGTGGGAAGCGAGGGCGCTGCAGCCCAGCGAATGCGGGACTATCGGGCACGGAAAAGCAAGGTTTTGCCTGCGCCGGAGCGTAACGATGTTACAACACCGTGCGAAATCGGTTACGGAGAGATAGAGTCAGAGTCAGAGATAGAGTCAGAGATATATACAGGCTCTAAAGAGCCTGTGTGTCGGACAAGTGATGTCCGACGCATCGTGGCAGCGTGGAACGACACCGGACTGACGCAGGTGATGAAGGTAACGGCGGAGACCAAGAGGGGACGGGCGCTGAAAGCCCGCATCCGGGAAAACGGCGTGGACGGTGTGCTGAAGGCCATTGAGAACGTGAAGAACAGCCCATTCCTGAAGGGCAAAAACAAGCGCGGCTTCGTGGCCAGTTTCGACTGGCTCATCACGAGCCCGGACAACTTCCAGAAAACTCTGGAGGGGAACTACACGCAGGAGTTCATCCCTGAAAACGACGCTCCCACTGTTGACCATGCCAGCGAAGCCTATCAGATCGCGCAGTACCTGGCGAAGGAGAAGGCTCGGGACAATCCAGGCAGGGCGCAGCCCACGGAGGCGGAAATGCAGAAGCAGTCTGCGGCGCTGAACGAGCTGCACGAGCAAAACGGTGTGGCGTGGGAGACAGTGGACAACGTGCTGTACTTTGCTCTGAACAGCCAGTGGTGGGGGAAGAAAGTGCAGAGCACCTACGACCTGAAGCGGTATTTCAACGAGATATTTGCCGACATGGTGAAGGAGCAGGGCGCGGTGAAGGAGTGAAGAACACATGGGAATAGGTATGATCGGAAAGGACGCCGCCCCGGAACTGGCGCTGTGGCAGCAGGACTACTCCGCAGATGCGGAGCGGGCGGTGATCGGATCGATGCTGATAGACGCCTCCTGCGTGAAGGATCTGATGAAATGCCTGGAGGGCGAGGATTTCTTTATACAGACCAATCAGGACATCTTCGATACCGTGCGGCGGATGTATGTGGCGGGGAAGCCAATAGACGGCGTGATGGTGGCGGACGAACTGGAGCGTGCGGGGAAATACAGCAGCGAGACGCGGAACTATCTGGTGCAGTGTATGGAGATCACCCCCACCAGCGCCAACGCTATGGAGTACGCGCAGATCGTGCGGAAGAAGGCGGAGAAGCGGCGGTTTACCCAGGCGGTGATGGACGCACTGACCGGCGAGGACGACCCCCAAGCGGCGGTGGCGGCGATATGCCACCAGAAGATGCGGTCGCGGCGTGGCGGACGGCTGAAAACCATGTCGGATGCCATGAGTGAGGCGGTAAACAGTATAGCGGGCAAGAAAGAGGGGCGGATAGACACTGGATTCCCCCTGCTGGACGCCACGCTGAAGGGAATGTGGCCGGGGCAGCTGATCCTTGTGGGCGCGAGACCGGGCTGCGGAAAGAGTGCCATGTGCATGGAGATGACGGAAGCCGCCGCCATGAAAGGAAAGACGGTATTGCACATTACGGCGGAGATGCTGGCCGGAGAGGTGGGCGAGAGACTGCTGGCCAAGCGGGCGGACGGCGTGACGATGGACCAGCTCATTGATGGGATGCCGGAGGATGAGGAGCTGTGGTCCAGCGTGATGGAGGCTGCCAGCCGGGAGAGCCGCCTGCCGGTGTACTTCTACGATGGGCCAGACGTGACGGTGAGCCGCATACGGGAACTGGCACTGGGCATAGATGACCTGAAAATGATCGTGGTGGACTATTTGGGGTTGATGATCGGCGAAAAGGACAAAAAAGCTGAGAACCGCAACCTGGAGCTGGGCGGCATAAGCCGAGAGCTGAAACTGCTGGCATCGGAGCTGGAGATACCCATTGTGGCGGCGGCGCAGCTGAGCCGCACGGTGAACGAAACGGACAAGCCGAAGCTGAACTCCCTGCGCGACAGCGGCGAGCTGGAGCAGAACGCGGTGAAGGTCATATTCCTATGGAAAACGGATCCGGGGGACGACACACAGGTGGGCTGCACGGTGGCAAAGAACCGAAGGGGCCGCACAGGGGACGTGAACTTCTACTTCGACGGGTCGAAGATGACCTTTACGGAATTGAGCTATCGGACAGACAACGATGAGCCGGCCGACAAGTTCCACCAGCGGCCACGGAGGCGGCGCCTGGAAATGGGCACGGTGGAAGGGGACTGAACCGATGGGATTGACAATGGAGGACATAGGCCGCTTCGGGCAGAAGGCTCAGGCGCAGATATTGCAAAAAGTACAGGCACAGCAGGCGGCACAGAAAGCAACACAGGAGACGGAAAAGGCCGCAAAGCCGAAAAAGGGCAACAAACTCCACGCCGAGAAAGTGGACTTGACCATGCCGGACGGCACGCTGATGTACTTTGACAGCAAGCGGGAGGCGCGGCGGTACATGGACCTGTGGCTGATGCAGAGAGCCGGTGAAATATCCGGCCTGCGGACGCAGGTAAAGTACGAATTGATACCGAAGCAGGTACACAAGGACGGCGCGAAGGAGAAAAGCATAGAGTACGTGGCCGACTTCGTATACGAGCAGGGCGGCGAGACGGTGGTGGAGGACAGCAAGGGATTCCGCGACACCAGCAGCGCCTCATACAGGCTATTTGTGATGAAACGAAAGATGATGCTGTATTTCCACGGAATCACGGTGAGGGAGGTATAGGACATCATGTACGCAATGCAGGGAACGATGAGCGTCGGCGCATTTATGCGGAGCCTGGGCGGCGCCAAGGCACCGTGGCTGACGGTGGATGCCGCGGCGGAGAGCCGGCGGCAGGAACATTGCGGAGAGACAGGACGATTTTTGAGCGGCGCGGTGGAGGACAGCCAGCATGAGCCGCAGGAGCGCATAGACCAGTGCATGAACTGCCCGTACCCGGAGTGCCGCAACTGCTGGGAGCAGGCGCGGGACCGGAAGCGCAAGCGGAAGCAGTCAGCGCGGGAGCTGGCAGACAGCCTGCGCCTGCGCCGGTGCGGGGAGGTGTAAGGCCATGACGACGGTGTATATGATCGTGTCGCGGGATAAATACCGGTTTCCCCGCTGGTGGGGAACGAGTACGGCGGAGCTGGCGCGGCGTTCCGGGCGATCCTACGCCAGCACACGAAGCGCGATATGCAAGGCATTCCGGCACGGCGGCAGCTACGGCTGCTACGAGGTGGTGCGCATACAGGAGGGCAAAGAATGAACATAGGCCTGATTGACGTGGACGGGCATAACTTTCCCAACCTCGCGCTGATGCGGCTGTCTGCCTATCACAAAGACCACGGCGATAGCGTGGAAATGTGGGACGGCTTTAAGCACTATGACCGAGTGTACATGAGTAAGGTTTTTACGTTTTCCCCTGATATGGATACCTGCATCAATGCCGACGAGATTATTACAGGCGGCACAGGCTACAAGGATTACGGCGCTCTGCCGGACGAGGTAGAGAGAATGCGACCTGACTACTCGCTGTATCCAGCGTGGAAACCGGCCATTGGCTTCCTGACCCGTGGGTGCATACGCAACTGCCCTTGGTGCATCGTGCCGAAGAAAGAAGGGCTTATCCGACCGGCGGCAACATGGGAGGAAGTAAAACGCCCTGACAGCCGGGACATCATCTTCATGGACAACAACGTTTTAGCGCATGACCACGGCTTAGAGCAGATCGAGCGCATGGGGCATGAGAATGTGCGGGTGGACTTTAATCAGGGACTGGATGCGCGGCTCATCACGCCGCAGACGGCAAAACTGCTGGCGGGGCTGAAATGGATCAGGTTTGTCCGCATGAGCTGCGACACCTCCGCTATGCTGCCGGTGATAGAACAGGCCACGGCGTATCTGAAAGAGGCGGGAATACCCGCTTGGCGGTTCTGGTGCTATGTGTTGGTGCAGGACGTGGAGGAAAGCCACAAGCGCATACTTGCCCTTCGGGACATGGGCGTTGAGCCGTTTGCACAACCGTACCGCGACTACGACGGCGGAGAGCCGACTGCCGAACAGAAGCGCCTTGCGCGATGGGTAAATATGCGGGCGGCGTTCCAGACGTGTAGTTTTGAAGAATTTACGAGGTGAAGTATGGGCAAGCAGCATTTGAGCAGGGACGACCGCATCTTTATGCGTGGCAAACTGCAAGGCACACGGGAGAACATGGACATGGTGGCAATGGTGCTGATGGACAAATGCGGCTGGCACGTCCAAGAGGAGACAGCGGACAGCCGGGACACCAGCAGCATCGCGTATCTGTACAAGTGCCTGGAGAAGCTGGCAGAGGAAATCAACGAGGGCCGCATCAAGCGCAAGCACATCAAGGACGTGCTGAAGGACGAGTGCGGCGTGGT
>OGDS01000271.1_pt1 | contig 57736 bp, 47 predicted proteins | sample 1570351 | NCBI WGS metagenome assembly OGDS01 (sample SAMEA2581974, study PRJEB24529) | metagenome | biome: Human gut stool | place: China | collected 2011
GAAAATGTGAGAAAAAGCGAGTTAACAAGAGAAAAACAAAGATTATTATGGGAGGAAGTAGATGAAAATTCGTAAACTTGAATTAGACAATTTTATGATTTTTAATTCACTGGATGTGGAACTATCACCAAATATCAATATCATATTTGGCGAAAATAGTACCGGCAAAACAGCGTTTATAAAGCTTCTTTATTCTTGTATGAAGAGTTATTCGGAGGTAACTTCTGCAAAAGGGGAGATTACGAAAGACAAGTTTGAAAGTACACTTGTGAGTAAACTACAGGGAGTTTACAGACCGGATAAAGATATAGTTGGAAGGTTAGTTAGTAGAAAGCAGGGAAGCAATCGAAGTAATATTGTAGTTTCCTTTGACGAATCTGCATCCCTGACAATGGGCATTAGTAATCGTTCTGAGAAACATATAGAGATTATTAGTAAAGAGCTGTTTGGAAATGGTGCTGTGAGTCCTGTTTATATTCCACCGAAGGAGATTATTTCAACGTCAGAGAATTTTGCGTCGTTGTATCAGGATTATCATATTGCATTTGAAGAAACCTATTATGATTTGGCAAGATTGTTGGAACGTCCTTTGCGCAAGGGTCCCAATACCAATGAACAGAAACAAGTGTTGGAAAGCTTTGAGAAGATTGTTGATGGCAGCATCATGCAGAAGAACAAGAACTTCTATTTGAAGGTAAAAGGTGGCGGAGAATTTGAAATGGGTTTAGTCTCGGAAGGCTATCGAAAATTATCTACCATAATGTATTTGATTTTGTCCGGAAGTCTATCTAAAAATGCAACATTGTTTTGGGATGAACCGGAAACAAATATGAATCCCAAAATGATAAAGCCTATGGTGGATGCAATTGTTGAATTGGCAAGAATGGGGGTACAGGTATTTGTAACTACCCATGATTATTTTGTTCAACAATGTTTCAATATGACGGCTTGTTACCAGAACAATGACAAGAAGATGAAATATAATTTTATGTCTCTATACAAAACGGAAGATGGAATTGCATGTGAAAAAGCGGATAGACTGTCAGACTTATCTCACAATGCGGTTATGGAAGAATTTGATTTATTATATGACCGGGAACAGGAGCTGATTTATGGTAATTGAAGAGAGCAGCTTGAAGTTTAAATTCCCGGAAGAAACCAGGGCGATTAAATTCGATGATACAGAATTTTACAGGAGAGAATTTAATAAACTGCCGCAGGGCAAGGGAGTTGATATTATAGCTGATGCACCGGATTTAATACAGCTTATTGAAATCAAGAATTGTAAAGACCATGAAATCGAAAATATGTGGCGTACTAGCACAAATAATAGTAAACTGTCATCAGCTCCCCACACGTTAGATATATCGGATAGAGATAGTCTGGACATTGAAGTTGCAAAGAAAGTTTCGTCTACCATTTCCTGCTTGTATGGTGCGTGGACGAAGTCTGAACGGGATGCAAAAGCGCAGAAACTGATTCCATTTTGGGAGGGTATAAATACACTCAGAATTTCAAGAGATAGAAAGCAAGTAGTGGTGTTGCTTTTCTTGGAAGGGGATTTTGGTGTGCCTACATCTCAGAGTAGAAGTAAAAGGATGATAATGCAACGTATTCAAGAAAGCTTGAGCCAAAAGCTGGAATGGCTGAATTGTAGAGTTGTGGTTGTGGACTCGGATACATATAAGAAGCGTTATTTTGAAGTTGAGTATACTTCATGACGAATGGTAGAAGGAATAGGAACATAGGAACAATGATGCAATTCTTGCGAAACAACCGTAACAGAATATGGTATATGCTGTGTTTCCTTGCCCTTGGTATCATAGACCAGCGAAGAGGCAGTGCAGTCGGGAATATACAGATGGCAGCGGCGAATTTGACCGGCGTGATTGTAGCGTTGCTACTGTTGCCCTCTTTGCGATGGTCTGCATTCCGCAGAAAGGGCAAGCTGGTACAGAATCCCTATTTCCTATGGAGTATTTTTGCTGGCGTGTCGGGCATATTGGCGAGTGTCTGGGGATGGAATCACTGGGAGTACCGTGAACCGTGGATAACCGGAGTCTTGAATGTAGTGGTATGGGGATATCTGGTAATTTATCTGGTGAGAGAGTGGAAACAGCTGGCAGGCAGAGAGAAGCTGCACAATCCCTTTTATTGGTGTGTTTTTGCTATGTTTGGCTGGATGATTCTGTCCATTCATGATGTGCTGCTTCCTGTGTGGATGCTCGTAATCTTTGGAGGCTTCTATTTAATTGGGATTCCAGGAGCAAACCGGGAAGACTTTTTCCAGGGGCTTTTAAATGGGATTATTTTATGGTTCTTCCTCCAACAGATAGTAGCCTTTGGCTTGCGGCCCTATGATTATGTACGTTATCGTGGAATGTATTCCGGGGAGACGCAAAGTGGCTTATTTTACATGATTGTATACTGTGCTTTCTTATGCAAATGGGTTTGGGCGAAGAAGAAAGGCTGCACACGCTTCTGGGTATGGAGTTGGTTCTTCCTCTCCGCAGCATCTATTAGTTTCTTATTGCTTACGGGGGGACGTTCTTCGCTGATGGGAGCCGCTGTTGCGACACTCCTGTTGTACACAATCTATGATATTGTCTGGGGAAAAAGCTTTTATCGTTGGCTGGGGAGAATTGCTTTGTTTGGAGTGTTGGTGGCACTGACTTTTCCTATGGTATATGGAGCAGTACGCTATCTACCGACGATTCTGCATCATCCGATTTGGTTTGAAGGGGAGTACTCGGAAGAAAGCAGTGTGCGCTCCTATGATGCATGGGATAGTGACAGATATATTACCTTTGAAGAAGCTGTAGACAGTAATATTGGGCGAATCTTAAGTATCGTTGGAATCGATATTAAGAAGATTACAGGGGAAAACCTTAGCAGTATGCTGACCATACATGCACTTGCAGCAGAAGGCGATTTGGCTGAGGATGCTGCAGAGCGAATCGACCCGGGAAGTAGTCCGGAACATGAATTCAGACTGCCGGATTCAGAAAGAGGTGATCCGGTAAGCCTGCGGAAGACTATCTATGCCTGCTATCTGTACCATATGAATTGGCTGGGACATTCCAAAGAGGAGTATGGTTTCTATCTTGTGGATGGATATTTTTCGAAGCACGCACACAATATGTTGATTCAAATGGGATATGATTATGGAATTCCGGCAGGAATCCTGTTCCTGGGGTTATTGTTGTACAGTCTGTTCCGATTCCTACAGTCTGCTGTCAGAGACAAGGATGACCAGAGATGGATTTGTCTGACCTTCCTTGGGGTCATCTTCTTCTATGGAATGACGGAAATGGCCGTGATATATGGAATGATTACCTGGATTTTAATCTATTTGTTACTATATTTTGCAAGTGAACCGGTTCAAAAAAGCGGCACCATCCAATGATGGGCCGCTTTCGTACTTTTCACTATTTCTCTAAATCAATGGTCTTCATTAATTCCTGAATTTCTTCTACGCTCAACCACTCGGAGTTGTTGCCGGAGCTGTAGGAGAAGCCTTCCGGAACACGCTTGCCGGTAGGAATGGCACGTTTACTCTCGCTCCATACCATCTGGGGATAGATGATGAAGTGCTTGTCATATTCATAGGTATTGGGAGCATCCTCAACGGTTACCATAATTTCGTGGAGCTTCTCACCTTCGCGAATACCAACCTCGGGCATGTTGCAACCGGGCAGCATAGCCTGTGCCAAATCCGTAATTTTGAAGGAAGGAATCTTGGAGATGAAGGTTTCACCGCCCTTGGATTCTTCTAATGCCTTGATAACCAGCTCAACACCCTGCTGTAAGCTGATCCAGAATCGGGTCATGCGGTAATCAGTAATGGGAAGCTCAGTACCGCCGTTTTTCATGATGTTGTGGAAGAACGGGATAACGGAACCACGGCTGCCTGCTACATTGCCATAACGAACGATGGAGAAGCAGATATCTTTGCTTCCAGCGTAGGCATTGGCAGCAATAAACAGCTTGTCGGATACCAGCTTGGTACCGCCATAGAGGTTTACAGGGTTCACAGCCTTATCAGTAGACAGTGCAACCACCTTTTTGACATTGGTATCCAGAGCTGCATCAATGACGTTCTGTGCACCGTGGATATTGGTCTTGATGGCTTCCGCCGGGTTGTATTCGCAGGCGGGTACCTGCTTCAGAGCTGCAGCATGGATGACATAATCTACACCTTCAAATGCTCTGGTCAGGCGCTCTTTGTCTCTGACATCACCGATGAAGAAACGAAGCTTATCCGCATACTGCTTGAATTCATTCTGCATGATGAACTGCTTGAATTCATCACGGGAATAGATAATGATCTTCTTAGGACTGTAATTGTCCAATACGTATTTGGTAAATGCCTTACCAAAGCTGCCGGTACCACCTGTAATTAATATGGATTTATCATCTAATAACATAACGTCCTCACTTTCAAAACTAAAAATTCTTATACATCATAACATATTATGTGGAAAAACGCAATTATTACGCGGGAATATGAACACAGGAATATGAACATAACCTTAAAGTTTAAATTCTGAAAGAGTAATGCTGATCATGTCAGGTAATACGAAAGGGACGGATTTATTTTAAATATTAAGAGCGGAGATGAAATCTGATAGCGTTTCTTCACTCATATCCGGAATACAAGCATTGTCATATAAATAGCGGGATAGCTCAGGGAAGAGAGCCAGGCAGGCATTGCGGAACGCTATGACGGGGTGAGGATTTTCCTTGCGGTAATAGGTATACCCCTCTATTTCGACGTGGGAAGTAAAACCAAATAGAAAAAGTAGAAGGAGACGTTCGTTTCCTTCTTTTTTTTCGATATAATTTTTGATGATAGTATAGGTGGCCTGGTCATCAATACTCTGCCATACAGAGTCGCAATCCGACTTCACCGCATACTGCAGTAATTCCGGAGAATATTGATCCATGTGAACTGGGTTCTGCAGGTGATAATATTCAAGGTGCTTTTTAAAAGATTTTGAGGAAAGAGGATTTTTAGAGTATTTTTTATTGTACAGAGCATTCAAATAATCCGGATCCTCGTTTCCGGTATTTTATCAAAATGATAAGGTTCCATAGAACAAATTCCCAAATTACTTATATATAATTAAAATGGGATATTTATCCTAAATATAAAGCATTTTGAAGAATATCTTTGGAAAAATATTGATTTTAGTAAATAGTAAGAGTAGATTGGATACAATAGCTTGATCGGAGGAATGAAAATGCGCTTCCATTATACTTATAGAATTATTTATGGCTCCGGGCAGTGCTGTGACAGATCCAGGGAGCAGCTGACAATAGAAATTACCCGGGAGCAATATGGAAGGATCATAGAAAAGGTAATACAGGGCTGCACGATCAGTGAAGTACCCGGAATAGAGGAATTTGTGAAGTTGGAGGATTCTAGAAAGAATGGGATAGCCATGCTGATGGATACGGATCAGTTCCTGAACCTGGTTGTCAGGTAGTAGAGGGTTAGTGTTAGGTAGCATGCTTCGAGGAAAGAAGTATGGGGATTATGGGAGACTATATGAATAATTTGATGTATGCAATGGAACATTCATATTCCGAGATGAAAATAGAAATAGATCAAATATTAAAGAAGAAAGATTATACAGCTGAAGACGAGAACAGCATCTTTTATGCCGTAGGAACGTGTCTTCATGCAATGTTAAATTATGCAGAACGTATCCGGAGTAATGATTTGGACAAGGATACACTGGATGCATTTAAATATGCTAATAATGGTTTAAAACATGGGATAGAAGTAGAAACGATCACAAAACCCACTGGCGGAATAACATTTCCTATTCAGTTTCCGCTTGAGATTCCGATCAGAAGGATTATATGGAAAGTAAAGTGGGATGCGAGGAGCAAACGACAGGAGGAAATGTATCTAAAGCATCTTAATGGTAAAGATGTTGTGTGCACATGTGGAGAGTTTATAGAGCGATTGAAGGAATATTCAATATAAAAAGCAAGAGATATTGCAGTAATACTGATCTGCTTGCCTGTCTCTGGAATGATCTGTATATTGTCATTAGTTTACAGAAAGAAAAAGGTCCCAGGGCACCCTCCGTGACAAGTCTTATATCAGACTACACACTGGTCCTCAAGGAGGATTTTGGCATTTCTTTGCAAGCTGCTCATAACTCCAGTTTTCACCCGGTCTTTGTTGCAAAATATAGCAAGATTATATGAAAATATGTTACTAATGACATATTGCGAGAATAAATAATAAAATATGTTTTATGTAACAATATGATACATATTTTCTTATAAATATGTTATAATTAACATAAAGGAGACCGGTATTATGAATAATAAAGACATGAATTCTATATTTGAACAGATTAATAACTTAAAGAAGTCAGATTCTCAAACGATGGATAAGACAACGATCGATGCGAAGGATTCTTTGAGAGAAGTGTTAGGTGCGGTATCAGAAGAAATTCAAAGAGTGATGGATGCTAATAATTTTACGCAGGAGGATTTATGCCGAATAACAAATATGTCCCAATCTAATATCAGTAAGATACAGAATGGCAAGGTTATTCCGAGAATAGAAACATTGCAGAAGATAGCAACAGCAACACATACAAGATTGGTAATAAGTTTTGAAAATTTAGAAGGAGACGAATAATGGCATTTATTCATTCGATTGAAATAAACAATTTCAGGGGAATTAAGCATTTAACAATTTCGGATTTTTCGAACATTAATCTTATAGTAGGAGACAATAACAGTGGAAAAACCACGTTTTTAGAAGCAACTCAGTTATTGTTTGCAAAGCCGCAGCTAAGTGCCATTAAAAATGTAATCAATCAAAGAACTGTACTAAATCCGAATAATAGCTTTTATACCTCATTCATTAAAATGTTTAATGCGCAATTGGAAAATGACAAATTATGGTTTTATATATATGCGAGTACTGATAAGGGAATTCTTGAATTTGAATTAAGTGGTACGGAGAAAAGTATTTCCGGTGAAGAGGCTCTTCAGATTTCAAAGATGTCTTCACGACAAAAAGCACAATATAAGATGTCATCATTTTATATTCCCGATATGGCAAAAATATTTATGGGAAGACTTGCCACTAGAAACGGCAACATGGAATCAGAAAAAAAGATAAGCTGTACTTCTCTGGATAATGGTGCTCAGGGACCATTAGCAAAGAAAGAAGTGTATTATATATCTTCCTTTGGGCATTTACGTTATGACTTACTTCAAAACATAGTGGGGAACCCGGAATACAAGAAGCTTGCAATTGACATTCTAAAGCAGTTTGACAATAACATTGCGGACATTTGTTATACAAAAGCAGATGATGGAACTTACCTTGAAACAATCATTACCAATAATGGTATAAATATGCCTTTTTCTGTCTACGGCGATGGTATAAGGAAGATCCTGTTTATTCTCAACAGAATGTTTGCTGCTGCGGATTCCATATTAATGATTGATGAGATAGAAACAGGATTGCATAAAAAGTATTTTGACATTTTATTTCCGGTGGTGTTTGCGCTTGCGGACAAATTAAATGTTCAGCTTTTTATTGCCACACATAGTATAGAAGCCATTGATGCCATATTGAAATACGGTAATTATGATAAGACTATGAGTAATATTGATCCCATTAGGGTGATTACATTAAAGAAACTTGATTCTGATAATGGAAGTGGAAGCAATATAGTGGCACGAAATGCCTCTGGAAAATATGTATACAATAATAGAAAAGTATTTGAATTCGAGGTGCGCCTATGATGACAGAACTTATGTTGGTAGAAGGCGTGTCAGATGTACAACTTATCAGCTATTTCCTGCAGAATGTATATGGATGGAAACATGAAAACAATAATCAGCTTGGGATTACTCCGCTTGATGAGCATGAGCATATAGAGAGCCTTTCCCAAGGACAGAATCAGCTGGTGCTATGCGGAGTTGGCGGCAATGGGAAATTTGCTTATTTTGTTGAGCAACATCGTGTAAATGATATGATTGTTGAAAGGGAGATAACTTCCCTTATGGTTGTAACTGACAGGGATGAAGAGACAGATGCAAAAATACAAAGAACTATAAATAATTCACTTGAAAAGATTACAATTAAAGTGGGACAATGGATAAATAATAGTATTGTGGATTCATTTGGACAGCCTAAAACAATAGATACATATTTACTTATCATTCCCGCAAATGAAAAGGGAGCCCTGGAAAGAGTAATAATTAACGCACTAAAGGACATAACTGAAGAATCTCAGATTATTCAGGAGGTAATTGAGTTTGTCAATTACCTTAAAGAAAATTTCCTAGAGGAATTGAAGCAGACCAATAAGGAAAATAAGGCAACAGTTGGAACTTTTTTTAGTGTCCGATATCCGAAGAATGCGATGCGTTCCTTCGGACGGTTTATTTCCAAGATAGATTGGTCGAAATCGGATTCGCTAAAGGAATTGTTTGAACCGTTTGAATATATTGGGAAAGAAAAGCCGAGTGCACCCTCCATGACAAGTTGTGTACTCTGAGACCGTGATTAAAAACCATGATTATTATATCAGACTAGCAAAATGTAATACAGAGTACTATATCGCGTTCGGATTGGATAATAATTTGGACGATATTGTTAGGAAACATAGTTTTGTCGGCGGTGGTGGCTTCACAGAAAAAATTTAAATGGTATATAGGTGCAGTGATAATAACAGTTTATGTTTTTTTACAGATGGTCTATTTTACTATGGATTTTAACTCTTTTCTAAGAGTAGTAAGTATTGCTGTATTTATGGTAACCGTGGCACTACAATCCTTTCTGGAAAATAATATATTCATGGAATGTTATAAAAATGGTTACATTAAAATTAGTAAATTCATCAGATGTATCGGTATAATGTTCATAATAGTTATATGTTTGGAAAAACAGGAATGGTTAACATATTGTATTTATTTATGGATGTTTATGACTACTATGGAATATATGATAATGATATTGGGGGATCAAAGAGATCTGGTAGAAGTAACGATATGTTTTAAGGACCATAGTGCAAAAACAGGTGAAGCTATTGCAACATGCCATGATGGGAGATTATTGTATATATCAGAGGAGGGTGTTCATAAATTTGAAGATATACAAAATGTCCGATATATTCATTATGAATTTATAAATTCTGGCAAGAAAATCTTTTTATGGAATAAGGTATATTGTGTATTAAAGGATGGACAGGTGCGAGACTATGACTGGTATTCGTGTCGTAGAGGAGACTGGATGGTGTTTGGAAAGGCAGAGGATAATAAAAGAATGATAGATATTTTCCCAATATCTCGAATCAAAGAATTTGTGAATACAGATATGTGTATTGCGGGACAGAAGGAACCTGGCAAATTATCAGATCCCCTCTGCAAAGAAGATATATAACATTATTGAACAATAGGCAATTGATTGAAACAGGGCAAAGCAGAAGGTAGTCGTGCAATTCTTTTTTCGTTGCTATTCATCTAAAGAATCCGCAAATATCAAATAAATATAGACAAACTCCTCTCGTTCTGTGGTATGATGAGATAGTAAACAAGCAGAGAGGACATATTATGAATATTATACTTTTGTCAGGTGGCTCCGGACAGCGTCTGTGGCCTTTGTCCAATGAGATAAGGTCCAAACAGTTTATTAAGATATTTCATACAGCAGACGGCGGTCTGGAATCCATGGTACAGCGGGTATGCCGTCAGATACGGGAAGTAGACCCGGAGGCACAAGTGACGATCGCCACTTCCAAGTCCCAGGTGTCAGCTATTTACAGTCAGTTGGGGCAGGATGTAGGGGTCAGCGTGGAACCCTGCAGACGGGACACTTTCCCGGCGATCGTACTGTCCGTAGCTTATCTGAAGGATGTGCTGGGGGTAGCGGAAGAGGAACCGATCGTGATCTGTCCGGTGGATCCTTATGTGGAGACGGCTTATTTTCAGGCGTTACAGGCATTGTGCGATCGCGCGGGAGAGTCTGAGGCGAATCTTGTGCTCATGGGGATCGAACCCACGTATCCCAGTGAAAAATACGGTTATATCATACCGGAGACGGCGGACGATCTGAGCCATGTAACGATGTTCCGGGAGAAACCGACGAAAGAAGCCGCAGAGGAATACATTGCAAAAGGTGCTCTGTGGAACGGCGGTGTGTTTGCTTTCCGGTTAGGCTATGTGCTGAAACGTGCCCATGAACTCATAGATTTTACGGATTATGAAGACTTATTTCGGAAGTATGATACGTTGCAGAAGATCAGCTTTGACTATGCCGTGGTGGAAAAAGAGCCTGCCATAGAAGTGATGCGCTTCTCAGGGACCTGGAAGGATCTGGGTACCTGGAATACGCTGACGGAGGCCATGGACAGCCAGTGTGTCGGACAGGGGGTTCTGAACGATACCTGTGAAAATGTGCATGTGGTGAATGAACTGAATGTACCGATTCTGTGCATGGGATTGAAAAATATGGTCGTGGCGGCCAGTCCGGAGGGAATCCTGGTATCGGATAAGGAGCAGTCGAGCTATATCAAACCTTACGTGAATCAATTCGTTCAGCGGGTAATGTTCGCTGAAAAGTCCTGGGGGAGCTTCCGCGTTCTGGATGTGAAGGATCACAGCATGACGATCAAGGTAACATTGAATCCGGGACATGGGATGAATTATCACAGCCATGATTTCCGCGACGAAGTATGGACGGTCATTGCCGGAGAAGGCCGGGCAATTCTGGACGGTGTGGAGCGGCCGGTGAAGCCGGGCGATGTCCTGACTATGCAAGCAGGCTGCAAGCATACGATCATTGCGGATACGGAACTGCAGGTGATCGAAGTGCAGATCGGTGCAGAGATCAGCGTGGATGATAAGCACAAGTATGAATACCGGAAGGAAACGTAATACAATGACTATGACTGCGAAAAAGAAAAAAATACTGTTCTGGTCCGTGTTGATGCTGGCGATCATTCTGCGTTGTATCCGGTTTGGCTCAGTGCCGGACGGGGTTAACCAGGATGAAGCCATGGGAGCCGTGGATGCATGGGCACTATCAAAATACGGTACCGACCGCTATGGCACATTTATGCCGGTCCATTTTGAAGCATGGAAATACGGTCAGATGAGTGTTCTGCTATCCTATTGTATGGTGCCGTTTATCAAGGTGTTTGGTTTTAACACCATAACGGTGAGACTGCCGATGCTGGTGGCTTCCTGTGGGGCGGTTGCACTGGTATATTTGATAACGGAAAAACTGTTTGATGAGAAAACTGCCTTCATTGCGATGACGCTGACGGCGGTGAATCCCTGGCAGTTCATGCAGAGCCGCTGGTCGTTGGATTGCAACCTGCTCCCACATGTATTTTTATTGGCATTTTATTTGCTGTTGTTGGGACTGGAGAAAAGACGGTATTTGTATTTATCCATGATCTTTTTCGGTCTGACATTTTATTGTTATGGAATAGCAGCGTATTCTGTTACGGCATTTTTGTTTGTATTTTTTTTGTGGTGCCTGTGGAAAAAGCAGCTGAAATTCTGGGAGGGACTGCTGTGTGCGGTAATATTCACACTTGTGGCGCTTCCGGAAGTTATCGTACTGGGAATCAATGCGCTACACCTTGGGATGACGGTTGAGACACCGTTTTTCACCATGCCCTATTTTCCAGACAGCGTGAGAAGCGCGGATATTCTGCTGCTGAATTTTTCTTTGGCACAGTTGGGAAGGAATGCCTGGGCGCTCATTTCCCACGTATTCTTGCAGCTGCCGGATATCTTCTTTAATTCGATCGGGGCATTCGGACCTATGTATCATGTATCGATTCCCTTCGTATTGGCAGGGATCCTAATATTCACGAAGCGCCTGTTTTGGGAAAAGGATACGAAGGAACAGACGAAGATGCTGGCATTATGGGGGTTCCTGATCACCGGTATCTGGGTGGGACTGATCACTTATGAGGTGAACATCAACCGGGTCAACATCATCTTCTATCCTTTACTCCTGCTATGCGCCTATGGCATCGATCTGGCAGCGGCAAGATGGAAAAAGCTCCTGCCGGTGATCGTGGCGGCCTATGGCGTCAGCAGTGTCTTATTCTTCACGGTATATTTTACAAGCTATGCCGAAGAGAGCGGATACTATTATAATAAGGACTTCCTGAATGCGGTGACGGAAGCGGACGGCATGGAGGAGTACGACAGACTGTATATTACGGGGAATCTCGGATGGCAGTTCAATCAGTCTGCGGCAGAGATCCTGACCCAGTATGCCTGCAGGACAGATGCACTGTATTATCAGGGGAAGATCGACAGTCCGGATGGGCGTAAGTCTCTTCCGTATGCGGAACGCTATCATTATGTCTATCCGGAGAAGTTGGGCAATGAGCTGGCTGAGATCGCAGGAGATGGGTTGTTGATGCTCCACAGACAGGATCTGGAGTATCTTGATCTTCCTTATCATGTGGTCGACACGGTGGGAGAGTATCTCCTGCTCACGATAGACAAGGCAGTCCTCTGAATGGGACGGGAGTATTCAGTTAACGAGAATGATCCAGTGCTGTAATCAGGGCGGTTCCGAAGAGGAATCGTCCTTCTTCGTTAAGGTGTACGGCATCTGCCAGATAGTCGGCAGCGTTATCCGATGTGACGCCTAACCGGTGGTAGGTATCGTAGAAGGGAACGCCCATTTGGTCTGCCACATCAGCGGCGCCCTGCACATAAGCTGTCAGCGTACTGCCTGCCTCGCCGTGAAGCTCTGTACCGTTTTCAAAAAGGGTAATATAATTCGGAGCTGCTAACAGGATAAGCGCATCGGGATAGGCTTCCTGTAAGCTGCGGATTCCTGTTCGGAGTGCGCCGCAGTAGGTCACTGTGTCGTAAGGATCTTCCGGATCATCCACGGCATAGCCGGAAAAGTAATCATTCAGCCCATAATTGATCACAAAGCATAATCTGCGCCCCCGGTGATCGTCATTCAGATAAGCTTCCAGGGAGGTACGATAGACAGTGTCTTCCCTCAGAACAGTGGGATCCTGTTTCAGAAAGGTATCGACAGCGATGACAAAGCTCATGGCAGCTGCAGGATCGTCGGTAGCAGGATCCTTGGAGGCAGTAGCTCCGCCCTGGGCACAGTTGTACACATGTGCGCCCGAAAAACCATTGACAACACCGGGGATGGAAAAACTTCCGGTGTAGTTGCCGATGACGCTGTCACCGAAAAAGACAACAGACAGATCGGACAGATCGGGATATACCGTAGGAGCTTCTTTTTCTTCCGCTACCATATCATTTAGCATGGATTCCAGGGTATCCGCATTTCCCGGTGTAATGACCATGGCTCCGTCACAGAAAGTGAACATGATCAGTTTCTGTGCTACCGTATCATTATAATGCAAGTCATCCAGATAGTTCCCCGGATTGTTGATCAGCCAATGGGTGGCTCCCGGAAAGTACATGGTAACATTGGAATACCCGTTGAGAGTGGAGACGAGGGACTTACAGGTCGTCATCCACAGCGTTCTGGTCTCATCCGTCTGAGCAAGCCAGTATTGCATGGAAGGTGCGGGATACAGAATCTCGAAGCTGACCTCGGGATGTGCTTCCACATAGGGCAGCAGGTATTGGTTCAAATCCCTGTTCCAGTGGCGCAGCTGTTTATTGCTGTGCTTCCAGAGGGCCAGCGGATCCAGACCCAGATAGATATTGGTGATCCCGCTGCTGTCCGAAAATGCTGTGTCTAAATAGTCTGCAACATCATGCAGACTCTGGGCAGTATTTTCGCATTTGATGATCGTAAGGCCACGGAATGTGGAGAAATCTTCTTCGTGAAATACTTCAGGACTGTACATGGACAGAAAAATACCCTCATAAGATTCTGATCGCATCCGTTGCAGATCAGAGTAATAGCTGTCTGAATGATGGGAAGAAACAGAACGGATAATGATAAATATGATCAGGCAGATGATGAGCAGTAAGGTAACGGCGATCATCCGGAATGCCGACTTTTTATTATGCATGGCAGACTCCTTTGGGGCAATAGGTATGAAAGACAACGCTCATTATATCATTTTCCCCGGGAACAGACAACAGATAGTGCAAAGTTTTCCGGTGTTATGCCGCAACTCGGAATGTTGTCTTTCCGTAGGAGTTATGATAGAATGTAACTATTCAGTGCCAAGGCGATTCTGCCAATGAGGTCCTGAATGGTTACAGCAATACAAACTGTTTGGAAATGAGGAAAATAATAATGGAAAATAAAGAAGAACTGGCTATTTTCGGAGGAAAACCTGTACGAGAGAATAAAATTTTCTACGGACGGCAATATATTGACCAGGCAGATGTGGACGCGGTGGCAGCAGTCATGACCAGCGACTACATTACCTGCGGACCTAAGGTGAAGGAGCTGGAGCAGCGTCTGTGTGAACTGACCCATGCAAAATACGCAGTGGTGGTATGTAACGGTACCGCCGCACTGCATCTGGCGGCGCTGGCAGCAGGCTTCGGTGAGGGAGATGAGGTTATCGTAAGCTCGATCACTTTTGCTGCATCCTCCAACTGTGTATTATATGCGGGTGCGAAGCCTGTTTTCGCAGATATTGATCCGGAGACCTACAATATCGATCCGGCGTCCATCCGCAAGCTGATCACACCCAGGACGAAAGCGATCGTTGCGGTAGATTTCACCGGTCAGGCAGTGGAGCTGGATGAGATCCGGGAGATCTGTAAGGAGCACGATCTGATTCTGATCGAGGATGCCGCGCATGCCATCGGCACGAAATATAAGGGCCAGCCTGTGGGAAGCCTGGCAGATATGACCTGCTTCAGCTTCCATCCGGTCAAGACGGTGACCGGCGGAGAAGGTGGCGCCATCACGACTAATGATGAGAAGCTGTATCGTCATCTGATGCGGCTGCGTACCCACGGCATTACGAGGGACCCGGAAGAAATGGTACATCCCACCGATGCGCTGTGGTACAACGAGCAGGTAGAGCTGGGCTTCAATTATCGTATGACGGATTTCCAGGCGGCACTGCTATTGAGCCAGCTGAAGAAGCTCCCTGCATTTGAACAGCGTAGAAAAGAAATCCGTAAGCGTTATAATGAAGCGTTCGGCAAAATGCCGGAACTGATCCTGCAGAAGGAGATCCCGGAGTCTGACACGACCTGGCATCTGTATGTGCTGCATCTGAATCTGGAGAACCTGAACTGCGACAGAAGGCAGTTTTTCGATGCACTGTATGCGGAGAATACCTGCCCTCAGGTGCATTACCTGCCGGTCTACTGGCATTCCTATTATGAGAAGCTGGGATATCAGAAGGGACTGTGCCCCAATGCGGAGAAGTATTACAACGAGGTGATGAGTATTCCTCTGTATTACGGATTGACGGATGATGATGTGGAAGATGTGATCCATGCAGTGAAAAAGGTGGTAGCTTATTATACGAAGCTGAAATAAGATCTGAAAATACCCGTAGCAGTGCCGGAACACGGGAAATGCCCATAGCTGTGCCGGGACACGGGAAATGCCCGTAGCAGTGCCGGAACACGAGAAATACCCGTAGCAGTGCCGGATTATGGGAAATGGCGGAATGAAGCAGAAAGTAGCAGGGAATGGTATTTTGAAAGAAAATAAGAAAAATTGGATAGAAATTCCGATGTTTGCTGCACTGGTAGCCATCGCATCGGCAGTTACGTTCTGGCTGTTTTACCGGCAGTGTGTGGAAAGTATGCTGGGAACGGGATTGTATCATTCCGATATGAAGGCATATATTCTGGAGATGCAGGGACTGGATAGCGGTTACAGCTTCCCTTACCCGGTTTTGTTCAAGCTGGCGGCAGCAATTCATCTGGTGACCGGATCCTTTACCGGCGGAGCGGAACTGGCCATGGCGTTGGCAACGATGCTGTTAAACAGCGGAGCAATGATCGCGCTGAAGGTGATGCTGGACAAGCATGTGGGAGCAAAGTTGCAGGAAGCCATGCCCGGAAAACCTTGGCTTCCGGGGATCCTCACTGGAACGGCAGCGGTATCCCTGTTTTTTGTGTCGATGGTATATCCGCCGACAGGGATTTATCTCCCCGGTATCAAATACAAATATCTCGGGGTATTTACGCCGAATCCATTCCACAATGCTACCTATATGGCGGCACGGCCGTTCGCAATTCTTGCATTTTTTAAGTATGGTGAATTGCTGCCGGTGTATGAGCAGCCAAATGCGGTCAGAGAGCATAAGAGAGATTATATTCTGTTTGCAATATATCTGCTGCTGGCGACCATGACGAAACCCAGTTTTACCATAGTGCTGGTCGGTGCTGCGGGGATTTTGATGCTGTGGAGAATGTTCCGCAGCAGATTCCGGAATTTTGTCCCCACGGTGTGGCTTGGAGTATGTTTTATCCCGACTTTTATGGATCTGCTCTACCAGTTCCGGGGAGTGTTCGTACCGCAGGAGGGACAGGAAGGCGGCATCGGATTTACTTTTGGCCATGTATGGGCGCAGTATTGCGGCAATCTGCCCCTGGCTATCGGCCTGGCCATCGGATTCCCGATCCTGGTACTTCTGCTGAACTACAAGGAACTACGCAGAGACAGCATCTACCGTTTTTCCTGGCAGGTGTATGTGATGAGCTTTCTCATGGCATTCTTCCTGTATGAAAAAGGATTCCGGGAGATGGACTTCAATTTCTCCTGGGGCTACATGTACGGAATCTTCTTCGCATTTGTGGGAGCACTGCTGGTACTGCTCCGCGCGACAGCGAATGCCGGCACCCGCAGGAAAAAGACTCTTGTAGCAGTGCAGTGGCTGGCTTACCTGTGGCACCTCGTATGCGGAGTATATTATTTTTGGGGATTTTTACAGGGAGCGATGTATTATTGATGTAAATTGAGAGCTTATGTGAACAATGAGCCGCATATAGGCATAGTAAAGACAGCGATGGGCGCTTGCGCACAAATCGCTGTCTTATTCGTTATGCGAGGCGTAATCATGAAATTTAGTCAAATAAGCCCCGGTAGTCTTCGGCATGCGGGGCGTAATCATGAAATTTAGTCAAATAAGCCCCGCTAGTTTTCGGCATGCGGGGCGTAATCATCAAATTTAGTCAAATAAGCCCCGGAAGTTTGCGATACGCGGGGCTTAATTATCAAATTTTGTGTGTAACGCCCCATACCTTGGTTTAAGGGCACAGAGAAGCTTGATCCTGTCTCCTGTGCCCGCGCTGAGGCAGAAGAGGGGCACAGAGAAGCTTGTGCCTGTCCCCTGTGCCCACGCTGAGGCAGAAGAAGGGCACAGAGAAGCTTGCGCCTGTCCCCTGTGCCCACGCTGAGGGGTAAGAAGGGTACAGAGAAGCTTGCTCCTGTCATCTGTGCCCACGCTGAGGCAGAAGAAGGGTACAGAGAAGCTTGATCCTGTCCCCTGTGCCCACGCTGAGGCAGAAGAAGGGCACAGAGAAGCTTGCTCCTGTCATCTGTGCCCACGCTGAGGCGGAAGAAGGGTACAGAAGGAGTTCGCCTAGCCGGCGGCAACCCTACGTTAACAATGCAAGTATAATACTGCATGGAAAATGTTAATGAAATCTCGACCGTACCCCATCCCGTATCCGGCAGATCCCGGTATAGACTCCGGCCCCGCAGTAGGGCATCAGCAACAGGCTGTAAGAGAAGATATACCGCGAATTGGCTTCCCAGAAGATGTGGAACAGAAAACCTCCCAGTACGGCAATGAGGCCGACGTAGATGTAGAGTCGGTCCGCGCCATGCCGGTCCGCACCGAGCTGATCCGCCATGTGGTCCGCAGTGCACCCTGCGGTATGCCCCGCCGTTTGGTCAGCCATGTGCCCGACAACTTTAGACTTCCGACGCTTCTTAAGACTGCCAATACAGAACACCAACACACCCAGATATAGAACATTCTGCCATGCATTGCACCATTCGATATATCCCCCACTGAGAGAACCTTCATAGACTTCTTTAAAAAATGCACTCCGTCCTCCGTAGGTAGCCAGGGTAGCCTGTCGGCTGGCATAGGTGCCGTCCGCCCACTGGGATAAATGTTTGTGAAGATAGAAGTCCGCTGTGTAGCCGGGATGTTCCCGGAAATAGGTCAGGCGCTCGTCGATCGCCAGACGGCTGATCTCGTTGGCGAGAGCAGTATCCATGCCGGCGGTATCGTAAGTATCGATATTGAAGCCGTTATACCAGCCGCAGCCGCGGGAAGCTTCCTGCATTCCCATGGCGAGATAGGACATGGCGGTGACTCCGGAGCTTAACGTGTTCCCCGCCTTTTTCTCATAACATTTCTGTACCAGCGGCAGAATCCCCACAGAAGTAACAGCAAGACATACCGCCATGATGAGCAGTCCCAGACGCATCTTACCGTTCCGCCCCGGACGCAATGCCTCGAACAACAGCACCAGCAACACTGCGATCACAGGGATCAGGGAATTCTTGCGCAGCAGCACAGACAGTGTGAGGAACAGGATACTGCCGAAGCCGGTGAAAAGTATCCGGGAAGAGCTCCCCAGCAACCGCAACAGCAGATAGCATCCCATCGACAATGCAGCGAAGGAAGGAATCTCGCCGTAGACGAAGGAGCTGTACATGATCATGGGCAGGTTACAGCATACCAAGACGAGATAACAGCAGGAGATATTCTTGTAATTCTCCGGCCACAGATATTGCAGCGACAGATATTGGAACCAGATCGCCCCACACAACAGACAGACATAGACCAGCTTGATAAAGTGCCAGGCCGGTACGGACAGGCCGGTGAGATTCCAGATCCGGAGCAACAACTCCAAAAAAGCCATCAGCCCGATCTGCTGTGGATAATAAGACAGATAAGAAACGGTGGGGTGGATAATATCAGTATTTCCCAGGATCCACTCCGCAGCCGCATTGTATACAGACAGAGCATCCGCTGCGGGAACCGTGCGTCCGAAGAGGATCAGCAGGATACCAAGCCCAAATACAAAGGTCAAAGTAAAAACGAGCAGTCCGCGACGGAATTTCTCTCCTATTTTTTTATACAGATACAGACATCCGCAAAACAGTAATCCGAAGCCTGCCAGCTCCAACAGGTTCCACAGGGGATTGTCCGGACGCAGCAGAACCTGCTGGGTCTCCATATTGTCAGCATAACAGGTCGTGAGAAAGCTGCCGGCGAACAGCAGCATGGAAAGCAACAGTGACAGAAGCATGACGATGTTAAGCCCCAGGCGGTAAATGATATTGCAACAAAATCTGTTCTGAGATCCACTCATGGAAACAATTCCTCCGTAACCACAACAAATTTCAATTATGCAAGCATATTGGCTCACTTGCGCTCATTATATCATAGCTTTTGCCTGCCCCCAAGAAAAATACGCGGGAAAAAGCAAAAATAGTGGCTGTAATGGAACAAGCGTGGTACAATAAACTTTATATAAGCACTTTTAACACGCAGAGATAAGAGGAATGGAAAATGGATAAAATTGCAGTACTGATCCCTTGCTACAATGAAGAGAAGACGATCGCCAAGGTGGTATCCGATGTGAAAAAGTTCCTGCCGGAGGCGGTGACTTATGTATATGACAATAATTCCACCGATCGTACCGTGGAACTGGCAACGGAAGCGGGAGCGATCATACGTCATGAATATGCCCAGGGAAAGGGAAACGTGATCCGCAGAATGTTTCGTGAGATTGATGCGGAATGTTATCTTATGATCGACGGAGATGACACGTATCCTTTGGATTGTGCCCGGGAGATGGTGGCAAAGGTTCTGGAGCATCAGGCGGATATGGTGGTGGGAGACCGCCTGTCGTCTACTTATTTTACGGAAAATAAGCGGCCGTTTCATAATTTCGGCAACAGTCTGATGCGTGCGGGGATCAACGGCCTGTTTCATTCCGATATCAAGGACATCATGACCGGTTATCGCGCGTTCAGTTATGAATTCGTGAAGACATTCCCGGTATTCTCCAAAGGATTTGAGATCGAGACGGAGATGACGATCCATGCGGTGAACTATAACATGCAGGTAGAGAATGTGGTGGTGGAATATCGTGACCGTCCCCAGGGCAGCGAGTCCAAGCTGAATACTTACAGTGACGGTTTCCGCGTGATCCGCAAGATGCTGCAGCTGTATAAAAACTATAAACCCATGCATTTCTTCGGCATGCTGGCATTTTTGCTGGCAGTGGTGTCGGTGATATTGTTTGTTCCGGTATTTTTGGAGTATCTGAATACGGGACTGGTGCCGAGATTCCCGACGCTGATCGCCTGCGGATTCATTCTGCTGGCGGGGATCCAGTCGTTTTTCTCCGGTATGATGCTGGAAGTTATGGCGGCCAAGGACCGGAAGGATTTCGAGTATCGTCTGAACCGTGTGCATGGGGAACATCAGGAACGTAAAGGATTATAATATGCAGGAGAAGAGAATACTTCCCAGACGCAGAGGCGGTGTGCTGCTTTGCGTTCTGGGATGTCTGTTTGTATTTTTCGTAAAAACAGAAAAAGATCTGGCGGCCGCGGGCAATATCCTGTGGACGGCCGGATATGTGGGAAGCACTCTGCTGTGGACCGTGCTTTTGGGATGCCTACTGGGTGTGATCGGAATGTTTGTGGTCTATCGCGCGGCAGAGAGGCCGGCACCTGAGGGTGCCGGTAAAGACAATACCGGTAAAGACAATACCGGTAAAGACAATGCCGTGTTCTGCAGATCTGCCGCGTGGATACAGAACCGCTCCGGGACACAGGTGTTTTTCGGAAGCCTGTTATTGTTATGTCTTGCATGGATTCCGATATATCTGGCATATTACCCGGGAATCTGTGCTTATGATGCACCGGTACAGACCGGACAGATCGTGGAGCATTATTATTTTGATCATCATCCGATCGTGCACACGTTGCTTTTACAGGGAATGCTGTGGCTGGGAACGCAGCTGTTCGGGAGTATGAATGCCGGAATGGCACTGTACACTGCGCTGCAGATGCTGCTGCTGGCGGGCAGCATGTCCTATGGTGTGCTGGTATTGCACAGACGGCAGGTGGGGGCAGGCTGGCAGCTCGTGATGCTGCTGCTTGGAATGTTTTTCCCGTTCCACTGGTATATGAGTGTCAGCATGACAAAAGATACGGTATTCAGTGCTTTTTTATTGCTGCAGCTGATCAGTCTGACGGATCTGTTGCTGGAGGATCGCAGGGAATGGCGTCCCGGAGTCCGGGATCTGCTGTTTTTTATCGGAACAGTGGGAATGATACTGTTTCGCAATAACGGAAAATATGCTATGATGGTACTATTAGTATTTCTTTTCCTGGCAGTATGCTTTGGAAAAAGGGCGAGGAAGCTCTGGGGGAGACTGTTTACGGTAAGTGTGGCAGCTTTCTGTATAGGGCTTTTTGTGCTGTCCGCAGTGTTCTCCGCAACGCACGCGGAACAGGGAGACAGGAGAGAGATGCTGAGTATGCCGATCCAGCAGATGGCCCGCTGCATGATCTACCACGGAGGAGTGGGAGTACTTCCTGAGGATGACGGTACCATGTCGGAACAGGATCGGGCACTGGTGAATGATTTTATATTGGATGAGGCTTACAGGGATTATGATCCCGGCATCGCAGATCCGGTAAAGCGACATACCAACACGTATGTGGTGCGTTATCGCTCGGGAGATTTCCTGCGGACCTATTTTCATCTGCTGAAAGCTTATCCCGGAGATATGATCAATGCCGCACTGGCAGTGGATGCAGGATTTTTATCTCCCTTTGATATCACCCATGCGGCGGTGAATGAAGTGCAGGGGAGAGAGGGCCTCGGATATATACAGACACGATGGGAAGAAGATACCCTGAACAACAGAGGAATCTACAAAGACAGCAAATGGCCGGGACTGTATGACCGACTGGAGACATGGGCGGACGGGAACGGTTATCTGAAGCTTCCGGTACTGAAATATCTGTTCGTGCCGGGCAGTTATCTGTGGCTGTATCTGGCGCTGGCGGCGATACTTGTGATCGTGGACAGAAAGCGATACTGTCTGCCACTGGCGGTGATCGCCGGATATTATGGGACGATGCTGTTAGGCCCCACGGTGCAGATGCGATATGTCTATCCGCTGATGCTGGCACTGCCGTATCTGGCGGTACTGATGTGCGGAACCGGCCGGAAGACGGAAAATGAAAAAACAGAGACAGATCAGAGATAAAGACAAAACAGAGACAAAACAAAGACAAAACAGAGACAGAGTTAGGATAGAGGAATGGACAAGCTGATCATAGGAGCAGGGCTGTATGGATTGTATGCGGCGCTGTATTGTGCAAAAAGAGGGCAACAGGTAGAGGTGCTGGAGATGGAAGAGGCTCCTTTTACCAGAGCCACATATATCAATCAGGCCCGGGTACACATGGGATATCACTACCCGAGGTCTCTATCTACGGCCATGAAATCCGCCGGATATTTCAAGCGTTTTACAGAGGACTATTCCTTCTGTCTTCATACCGCGTTTCAACAGATTTATGCTACTTCCGCTCATTTTTCCTGGACGGATGCGGCGGAATTTTTGAAGTTCTGCCGGGATGGCGGGATTCCCTGTAAGGCGCTTCCGGTGGAGGAATATTTCCAGCCGGGATTGTGCGACGGAGCTTTTCTCACCGAGGAGTATACCTACGATGCCCATATCCTGCGGGATCATCTGATGGAGGAGATCGCGAAATATCCGGGAGTGAAGCTGCACTTCGGGCGGCAGATCACAGAGATCGTAAAACAATCGGACTGCTATGAGATCACCGCACTGCATGAGGACCACCGTGAGGTGTATCGTGCACCGTTTGTGCTGAATGCCACTTACGCTTCCGTGAATCAGGTGCTGGAAAAGGTGAAGGGAGTCATGGCAGAACCCTTCGGACTGAAGTATGAATTATGTGAGATCATCCTGTGCAAAACAGGTGACAAGCTCAGGGACATCGGATTTACAGTAATGGATGGACCGTTTTTCTCCATTATGCCTTTCGGCAGGACGGGATATCATTCCCTGACTTCGGTGACTTTTACACCGCATAAGACAAGCTACGATGCTACACCGCAGTTCTCCTGCGTGGGGGCGGACGGCAATATCTGCAGAGGCGGCTGGCTGGGGAATTGCAACGATTGTCCCGGCAGACCGGAGAGTGCATGGGAGTATATGTCTACGCTGGCGAGAAAGTATCTGCGGGAAGAGTATACATTCAGCTATGAGCAATCACTGTTCTCCATGAAGCCGATTCTGAAGGCTTCGGAGATCGATGATTCGAGACCTACCGTGATCCGGGCATTATCCGAGAGCCCCACCTTCATCAGCGTCTTATCCGGCAAGATCAACACGGTATATGACCTGGATTCTTTTTTAGATTAGGATAACCATTCCGAGTGGTTATAAATAATAATAGATATAGGGGAAACGTTATGGAGAGAACCGCAATCCTGAATAAAGAGAAAAATTTTGTATCCTGCGTGCTGTATCTGCACAACGATGATGCGCACATCCGTGATTTCCTGAATACGGTCTGTGGCACCATGGAAGAACATTTTGAAAAATATGAGATCGTCTGTGTGAATGACTGCTGCATGGACAATACCATCGAGGAGATCCATCGATTTCTGGAAGAAAGCAGTGGAAATCATGTGGTGAGCATGATCAATTTAAGCTTTTATCAGGGAGTCGAGATGGCCATGAATGCCGGAAGAGACCTGGCAGTGGGAGACTTCCTGTTCGAATTCGACAGATGCCTGCCGGATTTTGAGCCGTCACTGATCATGGATGTTTATGACAGAGCGCTGGAAGGCTATGATGTGGTGGCAGCCGCTCCGAGGAGAGATGTGGCACTGACCTCGCGGCTGTTCTATGCAGTATATAATCTGGGGAGCCGCAATACCCATAAGCTGCGTCAGGAGAGATTCCGTATCATATCCCGCCGCGCAGTGAACCGTGTGAATCAGATGAATGCGTACATTCCTTACCGCAAGGCGATGTATATGAATTGCGGACTAAGGGCGGATACGCTAGTCTATGAGAATAAAAAGAAGGCAGGCAGTGCCAGAAACCGGGAGGAGCGCAGTACCCGCAGCAGCCTGGCACTGGATACGCTGATCATTTTCACCAATGTCCTGGAGAAGTTCTCTATGCTGGTGAGTGTGATCCTGTTCTCTGTGATGATGATCATGTTTGCCTGGATCGTGTATTCGATCTTCAGCACGGTACGTCCCGTGGAAGGCTGGATGAGTCTGATGACGCTGATATCGTTTGGATTTTTCATGATGTCCGTCATGCTGACGCTGATCTTCAAATATCTGTCCGTGATCTTGAATATGAGCTTTAAGAGACAGCACTACGTAATCGAAGGAGTGGAAAAACTGACAAAATGATGTTTACGATTATTTTTCCGGTATTAAATGAACGTCTGCGCTTAGAGAACGGTGTGACCCGCACGGTGGAATATCTGCGGAGCATTGCTTTTGAAGACTATGAGATCATTATCGTGGATAACGGTTCCGAGGATGAGACACCGCAGATCGCAGAAAATCTGTGTAAAAGATATGATAAAGTAAGATATGAGAGGATCAATGTCCGCGGTGTGGGCGCCGCATTCCGCAGAGGTGTGGAAGTAAGCCATGGCGATGTGGTAGGTTATATGGACATCGACCTTTCCACCAATATCAGGCATCTGGGAGAGGCTATTCACCTCTTCGAGACGCAACCCGAGATCCAGTATATCAACGGCAGCCGTTTTGCCAGAGAATCCGATACCAGGGGCAGAAAATGGTACCGCAGGATCACATCCCAGGGACTGTTGATTCTGTTAAAGCTGTTTTTACGGATGAAATCCACAGATGCCATCTGCGGCTTCACGTTTGTCCGCAGAGAGACGGCACTCTCGCTGATCGAGGGCTGCAGCCGGGATAACGGGTGGTTTTATATGATCGAATTCCTGCTGCGTGCGGAGAAACGGGGCGTGAAGATCTTGGATTATCCGGTGGAGTGGCAGGAAGACTATAATACTACCGTTAAGGTATTCAAGACGATCTGTAATTATCTGGTACAGATCGCAAGGTTATTCAACGAGTTTTATATCAAAAAGCACATATAAGCGAAAGAAGGACGACAGAATGGCACATATTAAGAGAATCGATCTGACGAGGGATGTAAAAGTCCATGAAGATGCTTACAGAGAAGCTATCGAGAAGGTATGTCGTGAGACAGCTTTTTCCGGAGGCAAATATGCAGATGCATTTGACAAGGAATTTGCTGCTTACGTGGGCAGTAAATATGCCAGCGGTGTGAACAACGGTACTTCCGCATTGCATCTGGCGATGCTGGCGCTGGGCGTAGGCCCCGGAGATGAGGTCATTGTTCCTGCCAATACTTATATCGCGACGGCATGGGGCGTCAGCTATACGGGAGCCACGCCGGTGTTCGCAGATTGTACGCCGGATACCTGGGAGATCGATCCTTCCGTGCTGGAGGCGAAGATCACGGAGAGGACGAAGGGGATCATCGGTGTCCATCTCTATGGACAGCCCTTTGATTATGCCGGCGTCAGAGAGATCGCGAACCGACATGGATTGTTTGTCGTAGAGGATTGCGCACAGGCCCACGGGGCACAGTTTGAGGGGAAAAATGTGGGAACCCTGGGAGATCTGGCATGCTTCAGCTTCTATCCGGGCAAAAACCTCTATGCTTTCGGAGAAGGCGGAAGTGTCACCTGTGAGAAGGAAGAGTACTATAAGCATATCGACCGCCTGAAAAATCAGGGCTGCGATGTGCGTTATTATCATGATGAGATTGGATATAATTATCGACTGGAGGGACTGCAGGGTGCGGTATTGAGCGTAAGCCTGAAATATCTGCCGGAGTGGACGAAGAGACGTCAGGAGATCGGACACCGCTATATCCGGGAGATCACGAATCCTCTGATCACCATGCAGCATCATCCGGAGAACAGCACACCGGTGTTCCATCTGTTCGTCATCACGGTACCGGATCACGATGATTTTGTGAAGTATATGGCAGACAATGATGTGGAATGCAACATGCATTATCCGGTGCCCTGCCATTTACAGAAGGCATATGCAAACCTTGGTTATAAGCCGGGAGACTGCCCGAATGCGGAATACCTGGCAGCACATTGTGTGACATTGCCGCTGTTCCCCGAGATGCGGGAGGATGAGATCCGGAGAGTCATTGAGCTGTGTAATGCTTACAGACAGTAAGGAGATCACAATGCAGACAGTAACAGCAGACAATAAAAGATTGGAAAATAAAACCTCGAAAGCAATTTCTGAGAACTACCGGGATACGCAGGCCGGGATCTGTCTGCGCCTCATGACCTATGAGGATACGGACCGTATCGTGGCATGGCGTAACAGCGATGCCGTGCGTAAAAATTTTATCTATCAGGAGCTTTTTACCAGACAGTCCCATGAGCATTGGATCCGGACACATGTGGAGACCGGAGATGTGGTGCAGATGATCATCTGCGACCTGGAAGGGGATACTCCCCTCGGATCTGTGTATATCCGGGATATTGACAGACATCACAATAAGGCGGAGTACGGAATCTTCATCGGGGAAGAGAGCGCCAGAGGCCGCGGAATCGGCACGGCGGCGGCGAAGCTGATGCTACGGTACTGTTTTGAGCAGGAATTGCTGCATAGAGTCTACCTGCGGGCATTGTCGGAGAACCTGCAGGCGATCCGAAGCTATGAAAAGGCAGGATTCGTCAGAGAAGGACTGTTAAGAGATGATGTGTGTATTGACGGTGTGTACCGGGATATTGTCTGGATGGCAGCCGTGAATCCGGCAGACTAAGAAGGAGCGAGCAACAAAAATGGACAGAATCAAAAAAGTAAGCTTTGTAATCCCCTGCTACCGTTCGGAGCATACGCTGCCCCATGTGGTTACGGAGATCCGCGAAAAAATGCAGGAACTGACACAGTATGCGTATGATATTTTTCTGGTGAATGATGCATCACCGGACAATACCATGGAAACGATCCGGGATCTGTGTGAAAAATACGATAATATCAAGGGCATCGGCTTCGCCAGGAATTTCGGACAGCATGCGGCGCTGATGGCGGGACTTAGACATTCCGACGGAGATTATGTGGTGTGCCTGGATGATGACGGACAGACCCCCGCCGATGAAGTGGATAAGCTGCTAAATAAGCTGGAGGAAGGCTTTGATGCTGTCTATGCCAGTTATGAACACAAGCAGCACTCCACATTCCGGAATCTGGGCAGCAAGGTCAATGAGCTGATGACGCGGATGATGTTAAACAAGCCTGCGAATCTGTATATTTCCAGCTATTTTGCGGTGAAGCGGTTCGTGGTGGAGGATATGATCCGCTATGAGAATTCGTATCCTTATGTCATCGGACTGGTGCTCCGTGCCACGAAAAACATTACCAACGTGCCGGTGTGTCACAGAGAGCGGGAAGAGGGCAATTCCGGTTATACGCTCAAGAAGCTGCTGGGATTGTGGTTCAACGGATTTACGGCATTTTCCGTGAAACCGCTGCGGATCGCCACTTCTCTCGGTGTGGGCTTCGCAGGACTGGGTTTTCTCTATGGAATCTATACGATCATCAAGAGGCTGGTGAATCCCAATGTCCCTATGGGCTTCAGCGCATTGATGGCGGCACTGGTATTTTTCGGCGGCATGATCATGATCATGCTGGGACTGATCGGAGAATATGTGGGACGTATCTACATCAGCATGAATAATTCTCCCCAGTATGTGATCCGTGAGAAGATCCATCTGGAGGAATAGGGAGAGAAATATTTTTATGAAGAAAGAGCAATTTACGGACTGGTGGAAACAGGATAAAAGATATCTGACACTGGTGAAGGCGGTATTGATGGCGCTGCTTCCCGTGGTGTGCTGTCTGGTGCGGACGGCGGCAGAGGGGAGGAGCATCGGCCAGGTGTATCTGCCTTCTTCGGAATGGAACGATGAACTGTTTTATTTTAAACAGGTGGAAAGCATTGTGAAATACGGATTTCCCAGAGGATATTTCGGATTTAACGAAAGTCATGCACTGCAGCTGTCTTTCGCAGCCTGGAGTCCCGTGCTGGTATTTCCCTGGATCCTGTGGGGACTGGTGTTCGGCTGGAATCTGTTGTCACCGGTGATCTGTAATATCGTACTGCTGACGATCACCATGTTCGTGTTCGTATGGCTGGTGAAACCCACCTGGAAACAGCTGGGCATCCTGACGGTGCTTTTCAGCCTGTACACACTGTTCACCAGATACATGCTGTCCGGTATGCCGGAGGTGATCTGCTTTGGCATGCTGATCCTGTTTTACGGACTGGCTTTTTCCTATCTGAATAAGGAGACAAAGGGCAAGCTGATTGCCATGTTTATTGTCTCGGTATTGTTGACCCTGATGCGGCCGTACATGCTTTTGTTTTTGCTGCTGGCCTGCTTTTTCCGGATCCGCAGAAGCCGTAAGAGCGGCTGGATCGTTTCCGTTTCCGTGGTGGCCTGTACGGGAGTCGTGTATGTGCTGATCAAGCACTATCTGGGCGCGGAATATTTTACGCCGCTTTTCTATACAGACTGGATCACGACATTTTTCACCGACGGCATCGGTGCCGGCTTCCGGAATTTCTTCGGAACACTGCACTGGAAGGGCCTGGAATTCTACAGACATTGTGTGTCCGGTATGAAGAGCGGCCTGGCTTCCGGAGCCTTTTTTGACGGTTATCTGTTGCTGCTTGCCATTCTGCTGGTGCAGAGTTTTCTGGATCTCAGAGCATACCGCAGGGAGAAACAGACCGGGCTGCGTAACCAGCTGATCATAGAAGTGCATTTCGCCTTCAGTCTGATCGCGATGCTGTTTGCCCATCTGCTGATGTATAAAATGGTGGAAGGAAGCAAACATTTCCTGACTTTTATTGCGGCGGGAATTTTCATCGTGAGTATGCTTCAGACCAGATACTATAAGAAAGCGGTGCTTTTGGGAGCAGCTTTCCTGTATCTGTACAGTTACAAGGCGGTGGAGCCTTATGATTATCAGGTACCGTATGTCACGGAAGAGCGGGAAGCACAGGTGGAATATTGGAGACAGGTCTTCGCGGAGAATCTGGTCATGAGTACCGATCAGGTACCGAATTACGATAATGTGGTGATCTGGACCTTCGGGGACGATACGCCGGAGGGCAACCGGAATCTGAAATGGCAGCTTCTGTATGGAGTACCGGAAGGATTTGGTATCAGCTGCTGTGAGAAAGAATATCTTCTGGAGCATCTGACGGAGCTTCAGAGCAGATATCTGGCTACGGTAAGCGGCGGAGAGATCGACGGGCAGTGCCGCGAACAAGGGTATGAAGAACTGGGAAGAGATGCGGATATGGTGCTGTATCGCAGATATTGAGGATTGTGGGAGTGCGGAGCATATAATCATCCGCTGGCAGCCAAGCCAGGGAATATAAGAAGATAGGAAGCGGAAGGACAGAAGGTTCCATGGAGACATGCAGCAGGAAAACAAATAATTTTATACGGACAAAAGGATGGCTGTTGTTGTGGCATGCGCTTCCGGTGATCGCACTGCTCCTCTGGGGAGCTTTCGGCATCCGGAATAACCTCTGGTATGATGAAGCGTATTCTGCGTCGATGGTATCCCTGCCCTGGAAACGGCTGATCTATATTACGGCGACGGATGATCATTCGCCGTTCTACTATGTGATCCTGAAGCTGTTTTATCATCTGTGCGGCGGTGGCACCCATTTCTGGTCACTGAAGCTGTTGTCTGTGCTTTTTATGACCGGATATATGTTGCTGGGAAAATATTACGTGGCGAAGCTGTTTGATCGGAAAATTTCGGTATATTTTATGACATTTTCCCTGTTAATGCCTATTTTCAGTGTGCAGGCGGGAAATGTGCGGATGTATGCCATGGCATTGTTTTTCCTGACACTGGCGGGACTTTCGGCTTATGATATTTTTCGGGAAGCGACCCGGAGAAAATGGATCGTGTTCTGTGTGGCGAGCATCTGTACGGTGTACTGTCATACGTTTGCATTGATACAGACTTTTTTATTTTATATGCTTTTCCTGGCGGCGATTGGGATCTGCCGCAGAAAGGATCTGGTAAAGGGATTTTTTATCTCCGGCTTCACAGTGGCGATCGTGTTTTCCCCCTGGCTGGCGGTGACCTGCAGACAGTTCATCCTGCGGATGCGCTATGATGACGGTTCTACCGCAGAACTGGCGACTCTGAATTCCGTGATGGATTATTTCAAGGAATGGTTTTCCGCGGTGGAGACACCCATCGGCATTGTGGTGCTGCTGGGGATGGCACTGTGCCTGGTATTGAGTTATGGCGCCGTGGACTGGGTACGCCAGCATCATAATGCAGCTCCGGCCATCGCGGCAGCGGCGTTTGCCCTCACCGGAATCGTGGGAGGGGTGATCTCTGCTACCGTCAATAACTGCTTCATGGGGCGTTATGCATTTCCGGGCATGGGTTTCGTCATGCTGTGGTACGCGGTGGGATTCGCACAGATCCTGGAGAGCAGTGGCACAAATGGGAGAAAATGGTGGACCGGTGGCATCCTCGGTACGGCCTGTCTGTGTTTCCTGCTTCAGTACAGCTCGGAGCTCCGTCTGGAGTACGACGGAGGCCTGGAGATTTATGAGAATTTTGTGGAGACCCAGATGACGGACAACGATGCGGTCATCGGACCTTATACGCATACGATCTTCCTGAATGTATATCATCCGGAACTGCATTATTATATCGTCGGCTATAAATTATACAGTCTTCCTTTCGTGAATACGGACGCACTCACGGATTACAGTCAGCTGGATTCCTACGAGAATCTCTGGTATATCTGTTTTCAGGGGGGAACACCCAATGAACTGGAGGACGAATATGACTACGAAGAAGCGTTGGAATTCCATTATATGTATTACGATTTTGTGATATATCGCTTAGAGCCGAAGACGATAGAACAGCAGCAATAAGATCAGGAACAGGGGCAGACAAAAACGAATGGAGAAATACAGAGAAACGAAAACAACAGCAGACTGGAATGGGATGCTTCATAAGCTATGTGGGAACCGGCTGTATATGGGCATCCTGCTGCTTACAGCAGTATGTGCGTACGGTTATAAGGTAACAAATGTTACCATCGGTATCGATGACACCCCATCTTTATACTATTTTGAAGAGGGACTGATCGCCATTGTGGGGCGGTGGGTATTGTTTCTGCTGAATAAAGTGATATCCCTGGCGGAATTTGCCCCGTTTGTAACGGATTTTGCTGCGGTACTTCTTCTGATCGCGGCGGCAATCGTGTGGTCGGCATTGTTCTATTCGGTGTTCGGTGAGAAGATCCCGATGACGGGATATGCTTATTTCGCAGCAGTATTTGTATCCTGTCCGTTGATCAGCGAAGTATTCACATATTTTCTCCACAATGGGATAGCCATCGGATATCTGAGCTGTGCAGTCAGTCTGTGCTGTATGAGGGAGTGGCAGCTCAGTATCCGGAAGCAGCGCAAGGGATCCGGTCTCCGGGAGAAGCCGGACTGCCCGGCGGTGACGAAGCTTGCGGCAGCTGCGGTATTTTTATGGATTGCCATGGGCTGTTATGAGTCCTTTATGATTCTGTGGCTGGCGGGCCTGGTATTGCTTCTGCTGGCAGAGCGGATAGGCATGGAAACTGTACACTGCAGCGGAAGAACAAAAAAGTCGGAAAAAAGCAGGCCTGAGAACAACACAGTGAAGCACTGTGGCATGGAGGCAGGTATCTTTGCAGTATTGGCCGCCGGTGCGGCAGCGGCACTTTTGGCAATCATATTGCGCAGCCTGATGATCGCCGTCGTGACGAAGGTATTTCATCTGGAATATTTACAGGGAGAAGCGGTACAGCGTTCCGTGACGGAGATGTTAGGCTGGATGGTGCAGACCGGAGCCTTCGGCGAGCTGATCATGATCCTGAAACGTACTTTTGTATTGTACGGTGTGTTTGCTTATGCTTATCTGCCAATCCGGATTTTTTTGTTATCGGCGGTCGTAATTACAGTGGTTACCCTGGTGCGGGTGATCCGCGGCAGAGACCTGTGGGCACTGATCCTCCTGCCGACGGCTTATCTGGCGGCATTTTCGCTGTTATTTATCGAAGGAAAAGCAACGCTCTACCGTTCGGCACAGTTTTTGCCCATTTTCTGCGGATACGGAGTGCTGCTTTTTGTCTATGCGGTATGGAAGGTGACAGCATGGTGGGAACGGAAGACACAGAAGTCTCAAAATAGTCGCATTTGCCGTGGCGTGCGCGGGATTGCGATTCTTGTGCTGGCGGTGATCGTCTGGAACCAGTGCATGGATATGACGAAATGGTTCTACATTGATAAACAGAAATACGATGTGGCGGTGCAGACGGTCGATCAGATCGCACTGGATCTGGAGCGGGATTTTGATACTTCCAAACCAGTGATTTTCACGGGAAATTATGAAATTCCTTACAGTATCGTCAAGGATGCCTATGTAAGCTACGGCGATAGCAAATATTATAAGATGAAACGACTTACGGATCTCATCGATCCGGATCTGCTGGACAAATACAATCGTGGTTCCAAAGGTGTGTGGGTGGCGCAGACACCGGCATTGTCGGTCATCGACTGGGGCCGTTATGCCTTTGATTCCGATGCGGAGCTGGTAAAGTTTTTCGCAATGCACGGGCATTCACTGGTGGCTTGCGGGGATATCGACAGATATGCGGAGGCGGAAGAAGAGTCACTGAAGCTGCCGGAATATCCACAGGATGGATATATCGTGGATAAGGGGGACTATATTATTGTTCATTTCTAAAGAGAAAGAAAGAACATATCAGTTAGCACGTTTTGGCATGTCTGTCGGGATTGCTGCTGCTATGCTTCTGGCGGTTTATTTTCGTGCGGGGATATATTTTGAAAGTAATGACGACAGAAATATTACAGAAATACTGAGTGGAGCCTTTGGAGGACGACCGGATGCGCATACGGTATATGTAAATTATTGGCTGTCTGTGCTTTTGTCCGGTTTATACCGGATTACGCTGCAGATCCCGTGGTATGGTCTGATGCTTTTACTGTTTCACATGATGTCTTATGTATTGATCCTTGACACGGTGATCAAACTTGGCAGAAGTAAATTAAAAATTCTGATCAGTATTGGAATCGTAATGACCTTGTTTTTGCAGAATTTTTATTCCGTTGCAAAAATCCAATATACATCCACGGCAATCGTGCTGGCTGTTGCAGGATACGTTTACTTGCTGTGTGCAATATATATGCCCGGCAGGGATTCCTGGAAATTCCTGGTATTTGCAGTTTTTATGCTGCTTGCCTGTCTGCTCCGCCGAGATGCTATGCTAATGCTGCAGCCTTTGGGGCTTTCGGCAATTGTCGGATTGCTTCTGACAGATAAGAGAAAAAATGTGCGGGATAAGATCAGATTTCTGCTTCTGACCCTGGGGATAGTCATAGGCTGTTTTGCTCTGGGAGAGCTGGGAACTGCAGTCGGCTATCATAATGCGGAATGGAAAGAATATCTTCGATATAATAATGCCAGAACAGAAATGTTTGATTATTATGGAAAACCGGAATATGAAGAGGTCTCAGACATTCTCAGCGAGTATGGTGTGAGCAGGGCTGAGTATGAAGCTTACAAGGGATATATCATATTAGATGGAAATCTCAATACGGAATGTGCAGAAAAAATAGCAGCATATGCCAAAGCAAAATACAGATTTCCTGAAATTGGGGAAGTCTTGAAAACCTATCAGCAGGTGATGCTGAAAGACGGTGTGTGGGATGGAAACAGAATTACAGTGGCTTCGTTTATTGTTGCAGGTATTCTTATAGTTATTTACGGACAATATCTTTATCTGATACCGGTGTCTTTGGTCAAAGTGGGGTCTTTTGTGATATGGGGATATCTGATCTATAAAGGGCGAATGCCTGACAGAGTGATTCTGCCCTTGTATTTTGGAGAAGCTGCAATCTACCTGACGGTCATGCTGGTGGCAATCGTGACCGTGGAGCAGAAGAGCATATGGAAAAAAGCAGGTGCGGTTTTTGCGTGTATGATCCTGATATTTATGGGATATCAGAGTGGCAGACAACAGTATCGTTTTTTGAAAAGTCAGAATGAAGGCATGGAACAATATATGCAGGGATTGGTGGAGCTTTACGATTATGTAGACAGCCATCCCGAATGCAATTATCTGATGGATTCTTTTTCGTTCAGCTATTATATGGGGGCGGTATTGGATAATCGATTTAACGGACCTCATAATTACATGGTATCAGGTACGTGGTTTTCCTATAGTCCGGTCATGAAACAGGCCATGAAGCAGTATTTTACAGATGATCAAAATGGTTTTTATGTGATCCTGTATGATTTCGGGGTAGAGGCTCTTGAGGAAATCCTGCCGTATCTGGAAGAAAAAACCGGAACGATAGGGGTACCTGAAGAGGAACTGACCGTATCACATGGGGGAAAATATCGTATTTATTATTTTGACCGGAAGCTTGACCTACAGGAGTAAACAGAATGAGCAGAGTGAAAAATATTTTAATCAGAGCATATAACAGAGTGGAAAAAGAACTGCTTCGCATCGATCAGCTTCCCTTGTGGTGGCTGGGGCTGATCATTGCAGCAATCTTTTTTCTGCCTTACTTTATTCTGGGAAAGGGTTGTATCTTTGAGATCAACGATCAGCTTGATGAAAGCATCATGAGTTATGTACTTCCTGCAAGGCATTTTCTGGATGGAAGTAATGTATATCCGGAAATGCTTGGTGGCGTCAATGCCAGCGGGATGCAGCCTTCTGCAATCTTGTTTCTTCCGTTGTATATTCTGTTTTCACCCAGAATCGCATTTCTGCTGCAATATATTATTTGCTATCTGATTGCCTTTGCCGGAATGTATTTGTTGGTGAAGGAGAGTACGCAGAGTAGTATTTTGGCGTTGATCGCCGGGAGCTGCTTTTGCGTATTGCCTTTATACCCGATCTACGGTCTGACAGAATTTGGGATTCCTTTGGTAATATATGCATTTTTATGCTTTTGGAAGCGAAAAAGATTCATTTTCGCTGTGCTGTCCACATTGTTGTTTGGGCTGACCAGCCATCTGGTATGTACCGGCTATGTGGTGTTAGGTCTGTGGCTTTTGGCAATCATGATAGCTGTGATCCTAAAAAGAAAGAATTCATGGCCGCTATGGGGATTTGGAGAGCTGCTGCTAACGTATGTGATCGTTAACAGGGCGCTGATCCTGGAGATACTCATTGGTAACAGCAGCTATGTCAGCCACCGGGAGGAAATGATATCCTCCGCAACGCCGTTTTTTGAGACCTTCCGGAGCGTTTTTCTAAACAGCTCACAGCACGCACCGTCGTTACATAAATATTTGATATTGCCCATTATTTTGTTCCTGATCCTGGGAGCATTTTGTAAAAAGGAAGAGACCGACCGGATCCTTTATAAGGCAGCTGTGATCAACTTTTTATTCTTGATCGCCATAGCCCTGTTTTATGCATTTTGTCATTTGACGGCAGTGGTTGACTGGAAAAACAATGCCACGGGATTTTTGCATTATTTTCAGATGCACCGTGTCTACTGGCTGTACCCGGCAGCATGGTATCTGGAGTTCGCATGGGCAGCGGCAGTGCTATGGAGAACAAAAGTGCCGCATACGGATGTGCGGATGCAGGCGGGAAAGCTTGCGGTCATTCTGATCTGTCTGCTTCCGACACTTCAGCTGCTCAAAGTGAATTCAGGCATGTATCTGAATGTGAACCAGATCAATAACGGCTCAGGTGTCACGGGATATATCTCCTGGGAGAGCTGGTTTGCAGAGGATCTGATGCAGGAAATAGACGATGCTATCGGCCGGGACAAGAGTACTTACCGAGTGGCACATTTGGGGATCAGTCCGGCTCCGTCCCTGATGCATGGTTTTTATACGGTGGATGGATATTCCAATAATTATTCTCTGGAATATAAGCACCGCTTTCGAGAAGTTATTGTGGCAGAGCTGGAGAAAAATGAGGAAGTACGGGTATACTTTGACCTGTGGGGAAACCGGTGTTATCTATTCAACAGTATTACCGGTAATTATATGCAACTGAAAAAGGGCAATACCCTGGTGTATGAAGGGCTGGAGTTCGATATGGATGCATTACGGGAACTGGGATGTGAATACCTGTTCTCCGGCGCCGAGATCGGTGATGCCGAACGCATGGGTCTGGAGCTCGTAGGTTATTATGAAACGGACGACTCTTATTGGGGAATCTGGGTGTATTGCATAATGAAGGAAGCGAAATGAAAGAAAAAACATTTATGAAAAAGTATGGAATGCTGCTGATGATCTTAGGAGTGGCAGCAGTGACAAGATTGGCAGGCTTAGGAAAAATACCGGAGGGTATCCTTCCGGATGAGGCATGTGCTGCGTATAATGCATGGGCACTTATGACAGAAGGAATGGATAACAGAGGGTATGGCTTTCCGGTGTATTTTATTGCGTGGGGAAGCGGAATGAATACGTTGTATTCTTATCTGTCTATTCCGTTCCTGTGGCTGTTTGGCGCTACGACTATGGTATATCGTATTCTGCAGGCGCTCTTTGGTATTTTGGGAGTGCTGGCAGCATATGTGCTGGGAAGAGAACTGCTGGATGAAAAATTCGGACTTCTGTTTTCTTTTCTGCTGGCGATCAATCCCTGGAATATCATGATCAACCGGTTCGCACTGGAGTCAAACCTGGCACCTGCGATGTTTCTGATCTCACTTACCCTGCTTGTACTGGGGATCAGGAAAAACTCCGGGTATCTTCCGGCTGCGGCTGCATTTTTTGGATTGACGCTCTACAGTTATGCTCAAAGCTGGATCGTGGTGCCGTTGTTTCTGCTGCTATTTCTGCTGTTTTATCGGAAAAGCATTCCTTATGGAAAACATCTGTGGTTTTCAATTCTGGTATTAGCTGTCATAGCAAGTCCGTTATTGTATTTTGTAGGTGTGAATCTGAATTTTTTGCCGGAGATTAAAACCCGATTTTTCTCTATCCCCAGATTACTTGCGTTCCGGGGAGAAGAGATCAACATTGCCCATATGATAGACAGTGCAAAAATAGTGTGTAAGATGCTGTTTAGACAATATGATGGAGTCGCTCACACAGCCTGCGTAAAGACAGGGGCATATTACTTTTTCACAGCACCGTTCTGGATGCTGGGGATCGGCCTGCAGCTGAACGGCATAGTTCGCAGCCGGAAGCTTGAGAAAAAGCCTTTGGAGTATGTTATGCTGTTCTGGCTGGTCAGTGCAGCGGTTATGTGTGTGCTGAATGAAATAGTTACGGTAATACATACCAATCTCATTCATATTCCCATAATTTTTTATGGGGCATATGGCATTTACAAGGTATGCAGTTATTTAAAAAGCAAAGTATTTTCCGGTATATGTATGGGAATGTTGTTGTTTTCCTTTGGAATATTTGCGGTCTGGTATGTGAAAGACAGTGAGGAATATGCCTCCTATTTTGTCGGAAAAGAGGCAGAAGAAGCAATTGAAATGGCGAGATCGGTAAGTGAGAATGGAGAATTTACAATCGTAGAACCGGGCACGATTAATTTTGCGACCATTCTCTGGGAGGAAAAAATACCTGTCACAGACTATCTGAATTCCGTAGTATATACAGGGGTTCCCGGATGGGAAAATCCGGAGAGCTTTACCGGTTACCGGTATGTGCAGACCCTGGATGAGGCTGTGGAAGATGGCGTGTATCTGATCCCCATAAAATATGAAGAGGAAATGATGCATAGAAATTATCAGATCATTACAGTGAATACCGATTACTCACTGGCGATCCGGTAAACGCAAAATAATGACACTCAGGGCAATACCAAGGAGCAACAGCCAGGAGATACCGACAATGCCCTTATAAAAAGAATAAGATTGAATATAGTACATCTGACATAAAAGACGGCTGTTTTGTTCTATTCCGTCCAGACGATAATTGGACACGCTATCCAGATAATAGTGTGCATTATCTGTGCATAACATACGGAATGTCGAGGAAGGGTCGTCGGATAGATTCTCGACGCGGACAGTAAAGGTGCTTCCTGCGCAGTGTGTCTGATCGAGACTGAAGTTTACATAACGGTTCACCGGCAGAGAAGTCAGGCTCAGGACCTGTTCCATGATGACAGCGTCATCCCGGAAAACGGAGACTTTGACCTGGCTGTCCTGCCATACATCATCCGTATAGGAAAAAGCAAGATCGATACTTTCGAGGGTGGATCTATCCCAGGCAATATCCTCTTCCATCGTAGCGCCGGGTAAAATTTCCAAAGTTGTGTCCGGGTAAGATACCGTGAGGGAATCAATGGCGATCACGGGAGAGATTTCTTTTTTCAGAACGATGACGATACCGCACACGAGGATCAGCCAGATAGCAGTCAGTAGTATTTTTCTATAGAATGGATGAGTTATCAAAAAATTTTTCATGGGAATCTCCTATGTAAGGCTAAGTAAGTTTGCTCTATTATAGCATATAAATCTTAAATTTTGTTAAGAAAATACAGGTTTCTGTTTCGATGTTTGAAAAATATGATAGAATAGAAAAATAAATACCTTGAATTGGAAAATAGGATGAAAGACAGAATTTATATATGTCACACTTACTATCATGCATATGTGACGTTTTTAAAAGAGTTAAAAATACGGGCAGAGGCAGATCCTGCGAGGAAGGCGGGAACTGCTACTTTAGTGCTGTCCAAAATGTCCAACAATTTTGAAAATCTGAAGGCCCGGGTGGAGAGCACGGGCCTGTTTGAGGAAGTCCTGGAGTTCGATGAGAAGAGAGAGGACTATTTCCCGGAGCTGGCAAAATACCGCCTGGATACCGGGAATTTCCTGGGGAATCTGAAGAACCGGATCCGTTTCACACGGGAATATGCCAGACTGGAGGCACCTTATGTACCGGTGAACCTGAAGGAATACAAGGATATTTATGTCTATTGCGATTCCGACCCCATCGGGTATTATCTGAATCAGAATCATATCCGTTATCATGCAGTGGAGGACGGTCTGAACTGTCTGAAGAATTTCGATGCCGCCCGGTATGACAACAGAGGCCATTTTAAGCTCAAGGCCTTTTTATCCAGGTATCTGAATCTGATCTTTGTACAGAACGGTTACGGCAAATACTGCATGGATATGGAGGTAAATGATATCTCGGCAATTCATTATCCCTGTCCAAGATACATTGAACAGCCGAGGAAAGAGCTGGTGGACCGCCTGACGGAGGTGGACAAGCAGCTGATCCTTCAGGCGTTTGTGAAAAATAAGGAAGAGCTGGAGCACCAGATTGCTGAAAGCAACAAGGTAGGGGATAAAATACTGATCCTTACGGATCCTCTGTGTACTTTGGATGTCAGAGAGAAGATATTCCGGGACGTTATCAAAATGTACGAAAAAGAGGGAAGTATTTTTATTAAACCGCATCCCAGAGATGAACTGGATTACCGGAAATTGTTCCCGGAGTATCCGCAGTTCGATGCTACCGTGCCTATGGAAATGTTGAATTTTTTCCCGGGACTGAGGTTTAAAAAAGTAGTGGGAGTGCTGACGGAAGTGAAGGGGCTGCCCTTCGCAGAGGAAGCGGTGCGTCTGGGACCGGATTTCATGGATGCCTATGAAGATCCCCTGATCCACAGACAGAATGAACAGATCTGAGAAATGAAGAACCGGAGAACTGGAGAACTCTATGTTACAGATAATTAAGAAAATGAATGTCCTGCTGGACAAAAAACAGAAGAGAACCATGGTGGGGCTGATCATCCTCATGGTGATCAGCGCATTTTTACAGACCGCCGGTGTGGGTATGCTGGTGGAGGTCATGCAGATCGTCATTGATCCGGAGGCAGTACAGCACAGCCGGGTGGCGGAAGCCTGCTATGAGATCCTGGGAGTGGAGAGCTACCGGATCTTCTCGATTATTGTCATGGTACTGCTGATCCTGGTATTCGTAGTGAAGAATCTGTTTACTTATATACAGCAGAAGCTGACATTGTCATTTGTCTATACGAACCAGTTTTACACTTCCGAACGCATGATGCGCAACTATCTGCGCCGTGGCTATGAATTTTACCTGAATGCGGATACCGCGGTGGTGCAGCGAAGCATCACTTCGGATGTTAATAATATGTATGCCCTGATCCTGGCACTTTTACAGCTGCTGTCCGATACGGTGGTATCGTTGTTCGTTATCAGTTACTGCTTTATCTCCAGCGGAACCATGACGATCCTGATGGCAGTGGTATTGCTTTCTCTCATGTGGCTGATCAAGAGAGTGCTGAAGCCTGTCATGTATAAGGCAGGTAAGGACAATCAGGACTATTACAGCGGTCTGTTCAAATGGATCTCCCAGACGGTACAGGGGATCAAGGAAGTGAAGATCTCCGGCAAGGAGCAATATTTCGTATCCGAGTATCGCAAGTGCGGTAAGGGATATGTGGATGCCGTACAGCGTTACAGCCTGTATAATCAGGTGCCGAAGCTGCTGATCGAGACTGCCTGTGTGGCCACTATGGTGGGCTACATGATCTTCCTGGTGGCGACCGGAGTATCCACGGAAAATATGCTGACGGTGTTCGGAACCCTGGCAGCAGCAGCACTGGTACTGCTCCCCTGTGTGAACCGTATTAATAACCAGATCAATTCCATTGCTTATTTTGAACCTTTCTTTATGGGAGTCAGCGATAATTTACAGGATGAGATCAACGGACAGAATACGGATATGTCCTTTGCTACCGATGAAGAGGAGAAGCTGGATGTAAAGGACAGCATTGAGATGAAGGATATTACGTATGCGTATCCCAACACAGAGCGTCTGATCTTCGATCACGCGGATCTGAAGATCCCGGTAGGAGCTTCCGTGGGGATCGTGGGTACCTCCGGTGCGGGAAAAAGTACCGTGGTAGATATATTGCTTGGCCTGTTAGAGCCCAGTACAGGACATATCTATGCGGACAGCGTGGACGTGAAGGAGCCCGGCAACTACCGGAAATGGCTGAAAAATATCGGCTATATTCCCCAGATGATCTTCATGCTGGATGATACCATCCGCAAAAATGTGGCATTCGGTGTGCCCGAGGATAAGATCGATGAGAACAGATTGTGGGAAGTATTGAAGGAAGCACAGTTGGATGAATTTATCAAGACGCTTCCGGAAGGCTTAGAGACCGGTATCGGTGAGCGGGGTATCCGTCTCTCCGGCGGACAGAGGCAGCGTATCGGTATTGCCAGAGCACTGTACAACGATCCGGAGGTGCTGATCTTGGATGAGGCAACTTCCGCACTGGATAATGATACGGAAGCCGCCATCATGGAATCCATCAACAGACTGCACGGCCGTAAGACACTGATCATTATCGCCCACAGATTACAGACCATCGAAAAATGTGACATTGTCTACCGGGTAGAAGACGGCAGGGCGAAAATCGAACGGGGAAGCCTATAAGCTATGAGTAAAAAATTGAGCATCATCGTACCCGTCTACAATATGGCGGCGGAGGGAAAACTGAATTATTGTCTGGACAGCCTGGTGGGACAGACCATCCGGGGAGTGTATGATTATGAGATTCTCTGCGTGGATGATGCTTCCACGGACGAATCCCTGGAGATCCTGTTAGATTATCAGAAACGTTATCCGGAACTGATCTGTGTGATTCCCAATGCGGTGAATCTGCGCCAGGGTGGTGCGAAGAATGTTGGACTAAAAAACGCAGAAGGCGAATGGATCGGCTTCATCGACAGTGACGACTGGGTATCTCCGGATTATTATGAGAAGCTTCTGAAAAAAGCGGAGGAGACCGGAGCGGATCTGGTGGGCTGCGATTACAGTCTGGTGGATCATCATACCTTTACCGTCGGAAAAGTGATCGTCAACAATACACCGGATCAGACCGGGGAGCTGATGGAGGAACAGCATAAAAGTCTGTTTATCCGGCCCGGCAGCATGGTCTTGAAGATTTATAAGCACAGTGTGATCCGGGAGAACCGGCTGGATTTTCCGGAACATATTTTTTATGAGGATAATTGCGCAGGACCTTTGTGGAGCCTGTATTTCCGGCATTTTGCGAGAGTGGAGGAGCCGCTTTACTATTATTATCAGCACGCGGTATCCACAGTGCATCATATTACGGAAGAAAAATGCAGGGATCGCATGAAGGCAGCTGAGCTTTTATACACGGAATGTGAGAGAAGAGGGTTCCTTACGGAATATTCACGGGAGATCGAGTATCGTTATACGGAACTGTATTATGTCATTACCCTGTTCTCTTATATGGGAGGGGTAACACATCCTAAGCTGGCTTTTATCAGACAGCTCCGCAAGGGTGTGGAAGAACGTTTCCCTGAATTTGCACAGAATCCCTACTATCTGGAGCGCACAGGGGCACCGGAACAGAAGCTGATCCGGATGCAGAGCAGATCGGATCTTTTATTTTTTGTTTACTATCGTATGAAACAGTGGATCTGGAAGAAAAGAGGTAATTTGTAATGCAGACAGCCGGTAAAGCAGTGGCAATCATAACCGCAAGGGGAGGGAGTAAACGGATCCCTCATAAAAATATCAAGGAATTCTGTGGAAAGCCGATCCTGGCGTATTCCATCGAAGCAGCACTGGCTTCGGGAGTATTTGACCGGGTCATGGTATCCACCGATGATGAAGAGATCGCAGAAGTCGCAAGAAAATATGGAGCAGAAGTTCCTTTCCTGCGCAGTGAGAAGACGGCAAATGATTATGCCACTACGAAGGATGTGCTGGAAGAAGTGCTGGCAGAATATGAAAAACGCGGGGAATATTTTGATACCTTGTGCTGTATCTATCCCACCGCTCCTTTTATTACACCTGACAGGCTGTCGGAGGCAATGCGCCTGTTGGAAGAAAAAAAGGGGGACACCCTGCTTCCGGTCGTACGTTTCAGCTTTCCGCCCCAGCGCTGCGTGGTACAGGATGCGGAAGGGTATCTTAAGTTCAAATGGCCGGAGTATCGTAACAGCCGTTCCCAGGATCTGGAACCTTATTATCATGATGCGGGACAGTTCTACTGTCTGCGGGTGTCGTCTTTCCTGGCACAGCAGAATCTGATCATGGAGAAAACAGTACCCATGGAGCTTCCGGAGACAGAGGTGCAGGATATTGACAATGAAGAGGACTGGAAACTGGCAGAGATGAAATATCATATGCTGGGGAAGGCATGAGGATACAAAGTATGGGAGAAAAGGATCATCTTAAGATCAAAATCGGAAACCGTCTGATCGGAAGCGGGGAACCGGCATATCTGATCGCGGAAATGTCAGCGAATCATGCGGGGAGTATTGAACGTGCAAAGGAGATCATTCATGCCGCCAGAGAAAGCGGTGCGGACTGTATCAAGATTCAGACATATACGCCGGATACCCTGACAATTGATTGCCACAACAAATATTTTCAGGTGAATAACGGTACCTGGGAGGGCGAGAATCTCTACAGCCTCTACGGTAAGGCATACACTCCGTGGGAGTGGCAGCCGCAGCTGAAGGCGGAGGCAGATAAGGTGGGAATCGACTTTTTGTCCACTCCCTTTGATAATACTGCAGTGGATTTCCTGGAGGATATGGGACTGGAATTCTACAAGATCGCCTCTTTTGAGATGATCGATCTGCCGCTGGTAGAGTACGTGGCATCGAAAGGAAAACCGATCATCATGTCTACCGGTATGGCTACGCTGGAGGAGATCCGGGAAGCTGTGGAGACGGTATATCACACCGGCAACAGACAGCTGGTGCTGTTAAAATGCTCCAGCGCTTATCCCGCAGACCCGGCGCAGATGTATCTGCGGACGATTACCGATATGCAGAAACGTTTCGACCTGCCCATTGGTCTGTCGGATCATTCCATGGGTTCCATGAGTGCTGTGACGGCGGTGGCCCTGGGGGCATCGGTTATTGAGAAGCATTTCTGCTTAAGCCGTGAGATCGAGAATCCGGATGCTTCGTTCTCCATGACACCGGAAGAATATAAGCAGATGGTGCAGGATATCCGTAATGTGGAGGCTGCCCTGGGAACACCGACCTACGGCGTGGAAAAACAGGAAGAGAGCAGCAGAGTGTTCCGCAGATCTATTTTTGCAGTGAAGGATATACCCGCAGGAGCAGAGCTTACGGAAGAAAATATCCGCATTATCCGTCCCGGTTACGGCATCAAACCCAAATACTGGAAAGATGTCCTGGGGATGCGGACGGATCATGCCATGGAGAGAGGAACGCCTATTACCTTTGATGCCCTGGAGAAGGGCAGTATTCTGTTTTTGACCAATAATACGAATACAGACGGTCTGTACCGGTGGCTGAAGGAGCAGGGAGAACAGGTATACCGGGTGGAGAATAAAGTAACGGCACAGATGATCGCACAGATGAAGCCTTCCCTGATGATCAGCTTCAATTACCGCCATATGATTCCACAGGAGGTGCTGGATCTGATGCCCGGCAGAGTTATCAATCTTCATACCTCGTATCTGCCTTATAACCGCGGCTCTAGTCCGAACTTTTTCAGTTTCCTGGAGAATACGCCCAAGGGTGTGACCATTCACCTTATGAGTGCGGGACTGGATGAAGGGGATATTTTATGTCAGCGGGAACTGCATTTTGATGAAGAAAAGGAAACCTTTGCATCCACCTATGAGGCACTGCTTCAGGAGATAGAGAAATTATTCCGGGAGAACTGGCAGCAGATCAGGGAAGGAAGCATCATACCCGTGAAGCAGGCAGGACCCGTTACTTATCACAGAATGAAGGACCTGGATGCGATCCGGGAAAAGGTGGATTTTGACTGGAATATGAAGATTGGCGATTTTAAAAGAGCTTATGAAAAGGCAATGAGGAAGGACGAAAACAGCTGATGAAGGTATGGATCCGCGCAGACGGCAATGAGCAGATAGGAACCGGGCATGTGATGCGCTGCCTCGCTATTGCGGAGGCGCTGGAGGCAGCAGGGGTACTGGTGTGTTTTGTCATGGCGGATGGCGCAGCTGCGCAGCTGGTAAAAAGCAGAGGCAAAAAGGCAAGGATCCTGCATACCCGGTATGACCGCATGGAGGAGGAACTGCCTGTGCTGACAGCTGTCATGGAAACAGAACATCCCGATATGCTGCTGATCGACAGTTATTATGTCTCGGATGCTTATCTACAGCAGCTGACGGAGCAGGTGTGGACAGTCTATATCGATGATAAAAGCTTTCGCTCTTATCCGGTGAACATGATCATCAATTATAATATATATGGGGACAGAAGCCTGTATCATCCGGAGCCGGCTTACAGTCTCATGGGAGCAGCTTATGCACCCCTCAGACCGGAATTTCGCAATGTGGAATATCCTGTAAGAGAACAGGCAGAAGCAGTTCTTCTGACCACCGGAGGAAGTGACCGCTATGATCTGGCGGGACAGATCCTGCGGGCAGTGCCGAAGGAGATACCTGTGGTATTCCATGTGGTCAGCGGAATCTTTAATCCGCATTATGATGCGTTGTGCCGTATGGCGCTTGCGGATGATAGAATCCGGGTGCACCGTAATGTAAGCCGGATGTCTGAGCTGATGAGGGAATGTGATATTGCCATAACGGCAGGTGGTTCTACCATGTATGAGCTTTCCGCCATCGGAGTTCCCATGATCAGTTTTTCGTTTGTAGATAATCAGGAGAAGATTGTAGAGACCTTTTATCAAAAGAAAATCACCTGTTACGGAGGAAATTACCTGACCGAAGGTGACCTTATGCCGGGGCGTATCGTGGAACATATGATGGAGCTGATGCAAAGCAGAGAACTGCGGGAACATTACAGCAGTCTGGAACGTCATCTGGTAGATGGAAATGGTGCCAGCAGGATCGCGGAGGAACTTTGCCGGGTTTATGAAGAAGATAGAATTTAGCAGAGTAAAAATAATATATAGTACGATTGCAGCCGTGATTTTCGTGGTACTGTTGGTGCTGTTTTTCCCGGGGGATCGCGAGTATCAGAGAATTCCCTACGATGTGGTATTTCTGGGAGACAGTGTGTACGGACTGTGCCGGGATGAGACCTCCATTGCTGCCAAACTGCAGGAGAAGACAGGCCTGAAGTGTTATAACGGAGGACTGGGCGGAACGGTTCTGGGAAGAGCGGATGCGGAGAGAAGACTGGGATATACCAAGGATTCTCTGTCTGCGGCAGGACTGGTGAGATCTTTTGCGGTAAAGGATTTCGGTGTGCAGAAGACGATACGGATCCGGGAACCGGCAACAGATTATTTTGAAGATACGCTGGGGGATCTGGGGCAGATCGATTTTGATGCGGTACAGATTTTGTTTATCGGATCCGGACTGAATGATTATCACGCGGGGAATCCCATTGAGTCCGTGACGGATCCGTATGATGAATATACGTATTGCGGAGCGATCCGCAGTATTGTACAGGAACTGCGGGAGGCTTATCCGGATCTGCGGATCATATTTATCACGCCGCCGTATACCTGGTATACGGTACCGGAGGTAACCTGTGAAGAGTACGATCTGGGAGGCGGCGTACTGGAAGATTATGTCAATGCGGAGATTGGGATCTGTGAAGCATTGGATGTGGAAGTGATCGATATTTATCATGACTATTATCCTCATGACAACTGGGACGATCTGTATCTCTATACGGATGACGGATTGCATCCCAACGAAGCGGGGCGGGAGAAGATTGCCCAGACACTGGCGGACTACCTGAATCAGACGTTAGACGAGGAGTGACAGACGGATGAAGACACCGTGGGAACTTTTGAAAGAGAGCAAGACAAAAATAAAGACAACCTGGAGGATCGCGTTCGTATCGGCGCTGGTGCTGGGATTACTGATCCATCTTCCGGTGATGCTGTCGGATATTCCGAATCATGACGGACTGAGCAGCATGTATTTTGACCAGAATATGATCACTTCCGGCCGCTGGTTCTTAACCGTTGCCTGTGGTTTTTCTTCTTATTTTACCATACCCTGGGTGATCGGACTGATCGGACTGATATGGCTGGCACTTACGGCGGCGGTACTTACGGAAGTGTTGGAACTGACGGATCCGGTGACCATTACCGTGGTGAGCGGTCTGCTGGTATCTTTTCCGGCGCTGGCATCTACTTTTGCCTATGTGTTTACCATGGATGGTTACATGCTGGCGCTGTTCCTGGCAGTGCTGGCGGTTCTGTTTACGGCGAAATATCCCAGAGGCTATCTGGCCGGTGCAGTGTGTCTGGCATTCAGCATGGGAATTTATCAGGCGTACCTGCCTTTTACGATCCTGCTGTGTGTATATAAGATCCTGCTCTATTTTATGGAGGAAAAAGGCTGGAAAGAAAAGGCGAAATATGTATGCCGTTATCTGGGGATGGGAATTGCCGGCGGAGTATTGTATTATGTGATCTTGCAGATCCTGTTGAAGCTGCAGGGCAGGGTGCTGGATACTTATCAGGGGATCAATTCCATGGAGCAGATGGGATCCGGCATGGGAATTCTGACAACCCTCAAGGGAATGTATGTGGATTTCCTGGCATTTACGGTTCACGGCAATGTTCTTGTGAACAATATTTTTTCACTGGCGGCCTGCATTATTTTAGTGGCAACGGTGGCATTTTTAGTGATCCGCAGTATGATTTGGAGAAAATGGTGGAAGAATCCGGCATTTTTCGTTATAATGATTCTGTTGGGCATCAGCATGCCGCTTCTGACCAATGTGATATTGCTCATTTCTCCGAACCTGACCTATCATCTGCTGATGCGATACCAGTGGGTATTGTATCTGATCCTTATGACGGCGTTCGCGGACCGGTATACCGCTGAGGAGAGTCGTACGGACGTGGTATTGCAATGGGCAGCATTGTGTGCGGCGGTGGTATTGGTGTTTGATTATGGAATTTCCGATAATATCGGATATTCCAATCTGGAGAAAAAGTACGAGAAGACGTATGCGTATTGTGTACGCCTGCTGGACCGGATCGAGCAGACTCCCGGATATTATCAGGGGATTCCCATTGCATTGGTGGGAGTCATCGGCTATGATGAATTCCCTACAACGGACATCACGGGGAAGGTCACGGACGGTATGATCGGACTCAGCGGAGATTACCTCATCTATAAGGGAGCGGATTATCAGGCATTTATGCAGAATTATCTGGGGGCAACCCTGAATTTCCTGGATCCCGATACGGTGGGTGAGATCTACATGACACAGGAATACATTGACATGGATACATTCCCCGGACCGAATGCTACGAAAGTGGTGGATGGGATCCTTTATGTCAAGACAGAGAACTGCGGAAGGGATTAAGAAGATGTCTTTATTGTCAATTGTCTTACCGGCATATAACGAAGAACAAAATATTGCGAATACCGCGAAGGTACTGGGCGAATTGCTGGACCGACACGGGATAGATTATGAACTGGTGTTTATCAGCGACGGTTCCAAGGACGGCACGTTTGACCGGATCCAGGAAGAGGCAGCGAAGAATCCGAGAGTGCGGGGAGCGGAATTCTCCCGGAATTTCGGTAAGGAGGCCGGTATTTTTGCCGGACTGGAGCTGACCACGGGAGATGCCGTGATCGTAATGGATTGTGACCTGCAGCATCCGCCCGAGGTGATCCCTCAGATGTGGGAAAAATGGCAGCAGGGTGCCGAGATCGTGGAGGGCATCAAATCCGACAGAGGGCGTGAGAGCCTGGGATATAAGCTGTCTGCAGGCCTGTTTTATAAGATCATGAGCAAGCTGATCAAAATGGATATGAATGCTTCCTCCGATTTTAAACTGCTGGACAGAAAGGTGGTCCGGGTCCTGCTGGAATTGCCGGAGCGCAATACCTTTTTCCGGGCACTGACCTTCTGGGCCGGATTTCAGACAGAGACCGTGGAATACGAAGTGCAGGAGAGACAGTACGGACAGAGTAAATGGTCCTTCTGGAGCCTGATGAAGTATGCCATCACCAATGCGACTTCCTTCAGTACCCTGCCGTTACAGCTGGTGACGATCATGGGAATGATATCCATATTTTTCAGCGTGGTACTGGCGATCCAGACACTGGTACGATATATCATGGGGACAGCTGTGGAAGGCTTCACCACCGTGATCCTGCTGATCCTGATCATCGGAGGATTCCTGATGCTGAGTCTGGGTATCATCGGACATTACATTGCCAGAATTTATGAAGAAGTCAAGGGAAGACCCAAATACATTATCAGTCATGTGACGGAAAACGTACCGGGCACAGCGGTGGGAAGCTGGAAGCGGGAGCGCAGGGAAAATTAGAACATAACCAAAGCATAGCAGAAAAGAGGATGCATTATGATAGATATTAAATTCAATGTACCGCCTTATGTGGACAAAGCAGCAGATTACATTCAGGAGTGTGTCAAAAATCAGAAGATCTGCGGAGACGGTGAGTATACGAAAAAATGTAACGCCTGGATCGAGGAGAGAACAGGAACCGGCAAATGTCTGCTGACCACTTCCTGTACGCATGCGACGGAGCTGGCAGCGCTTTTGTGTGATATCAGACCCGGAGATGAGGTGATCATGCCTTCTTATACGTTTGTGTCCACTGCGGATGCGTTCGTGCTCCGCGGCGCGATCCCGGTATTTGTGGATATCCGTCCGGATACCATGAACATTGATGAGACATTGATCGAGGATGCGATCACCGAGAAGACCAGAGCCATCGTACCGGTACATTATGCCGGAGTGGCGTGTGAGATGGATACCATCATGGATATTGCAAGGAGACACAATCTGAAGGTGGTAGAGGATGCCGCACAGGGCATTATGGCCACTTATAAGGGAAAGGCACTGGGAACCATCGGTGATTTCGGTGCTTACAGCTTCCATGAGACGAAGAACTACAGCATGGGAGAGGGTGGTGCTCTTCTGATCCGTGATCAAAAGGATGTGGAAGAAGCGGAGATCATCCGTGAAAAAGGAACCAACCGTAGCAAATTCTTCCGCGGTCAGATCGACAAATATACCTGGGTGAATTACGGATCCTCCTATCTGCCCAGTGATATGAATGCTGCCTATCTCTATGCACAGCTGGAGATCGCAGATGAGATCAATGAGGCCAGACTGGCCTGCTGGAACCGCTATTATGAGCAGTTGAAGCCGCTGAAGGATGCCGGGAAGATCGACCTGCCTACCGTACCGGAAGGCTGTGTACACAATGCGCATATGTTCTATATCAAGGCAAGAGACCTGGAGCAGAGGACACGGTTTATCAGCTATATGAAGGAGAACGGCGTGCTGGTCGTATTCCATTACATTCCGTTGCATACCGCTCCCGCAGGGCAGAAATTCGGACGCTTCCATGGGGAGGACCGTTATACCACCAGAGAGAGTGAACGTCTGGCCAGACTTCCCATGTATTACGGACTGACGCTGGATCAGGTAGACTACATCTGTGGTCTGATAAAAGATTTCTTTGAATTAGAGGAGCAGTAGAATGCAGAAAGCACGCAGGGCGCTTGCGCAGATCGCAGGCAGATTTCTGTTCATAGGGATTTCGGTACAGATCGTACTGGGGATCTGCTGGATGATCAGAGCTTTTGGCATTTTCCCGGAGTTCGGGGACAGTTATCTGTGGCTGAGAGCGGCGGATACTCTTGTATGTGATGATTATATGGGCATCGGATACCCTCTTTTTCTGATGCTCGCAAAAGGGATAGAATCCATAAGTTCTATCCCTTATCCTTTTTTTGTATACACGGTGCAGATTGTGTTCGCATTTTACAGTGGCATCGTATTTTTAAGATCCTGTGGCATGACGAAGAAAGTGTGGCTGGTGTGGGGAAGCCTCGGACTTCTGACTTACCCGCCTGCCCTGCAGTGTCATGTGGCGGTGCTGCCGAATTCTCCGGGATTTTCTTTCCTGCTGCTGGAATTGTCGGTGCTTATGGGGATCCTGCGTCAGGATGCGGATGGCGATCCAGTAAAATTCCCTCTCCGACAGATGTTTACGGCCGGAGTCTGGTGGGCGCTTAGCACAGTGTTTGTCGTGGAGAACGTTTGGCTTGGACTGGTGCCGCTTGCAGTGGTATGGGTTCTGCATCTGATCCGCGGCAGACAGCTGGGAAAACAGAGAGTGCTGGGAGAACTGGTGCTGCTGGCGGCAGTCGCGGGGATTTTATTTACGACGGTATCTCTGTGGCAGACACCCGGCAGTTACGGCAAGGCGGAGAATACGGTGAGTGCGGCAATGATGCGCAGATTTACCTGGTCCCATATGCGGGTGGAAAAAGAATACGACACCTGGCCGGAGGAATTGCGCAGTCTGTACAGCTGGGAGGAAATACAGCAGTCCGGGCGGTATGCGGGAACAATGCCGACGGATCTGCAGAAAAAGGCGGAAGAGGTACTTGGCATCAGCGGGGCACAACAGCTGTTCCGTAAGTATGCTGCTTATCATCTTAAGACTTATTTTTCCGATAATATACATCAGATCGCATGGGACATGGCTGGATATGTCATGCCGCCCGTGATGCTGCAGCTGTTGCTGGACGGCCGGGGGTATGATTCTTTTTCTGCCAGAAATGTGGATCTGATGATGACCGGAGCCCTGCAGCTGACCAATTTCCTGCTGAAATACAGCAGTGTGTGGTTCCTGCTGGGGAGTATTGCGGCACTGCTCGGCGCACTGACCGGGAAAAAGCGTATCCGGTGGGAGGTCGTGTGTATGTGTGGCATAACGGCGCTTGGCATGGCAGTATGGTACACCATGCAGGATGCGGGATGCTGGGATTATAAAAACGGACTGCTCCCCGGAATGCTATGGCTGGTGGGAATGATCTCGGTGGCATATCATTGTCTGACACAGGAGGAATGATGACAGAACGCAGGAAAATGAAAAAACCGGAAAATGTCTGGTTCCTTTTGGGAGCACTGGCGGTGCTGGCAATGGGAATCCCTTATCTGATACTGGGGAAAGATGCTATATTTGTGTATCACGATCAGCTGGATGGAGAAGTGATCGCTTATCTGCTGCAGGCGAGACACCTGTGGGACGGCAGTGGTATTTTGCCGGAATTTATGAACGGCGCGGCGAGGACCGCTCTTACCATGCCGGCACCGGCCTGCGTATTGTTATACTGTCTGCTGCCTGCGGAGACGGCGCTTGCCTGCATGCAGGTGGCCGGGAGCTTTGTCGGATATGTCGGAATGTTTCTCCTGCTTTGGTGGGCAGCGGAAGATTCCGACATATTAAGCGAGAGAAAAGGAACGGTAGGCTTCCTGGCGATGACGGTAGGTTGTATGTATGCCTATCTGCCCTTTTTGCCGGTGTACGGATTGTCGCAATACGGACTGCCGATGCTCCTGTATTGTGTACTGCGGCTACGGGAACGGGACAGATCTATTCGCGAGCGGCTGCTGTATGATGCCTATGTAGTATTTTTCGGTGCAAATTCTTCTCTGGTACTGTCCGGATTTGCGGTACTGGGGATCTGGGCCGTATGGGAGATCATTGCGGCACTGCGCAGAAAGTTTTCGACAGCACAGGGGATTGCATGGATTTTACTGCTTCTCACTTATCTGTTGGAGAACGGTGCTCTGTTTTTGCAGATCTTCGGCGTGGGAGAGAGCACGGTTTCGCATAAGGCGGAGTATACGCTGACCGCGGTATCTTTTTGGGAACAATGGAAGACGAACCTGTTACAGGGCGGACAACACAGTGTGGATTATCACGGATGGATCCTGCTCATAGCGGTATTTACGGTGATCGCCGTGATCCGAAGAAGGGCCGTTGACAGTAAAAGAATTTTCCGCTCGCTGGCAATCTCCTGCGGATGTATTGTATTTATAGCAACGGCGGCTGCACTGTGGGACAGCGGGATCGGTGTGAGCCTGCGCTCCGGCTGGGGAGCGTTGAAGGGATTTCAGGCCAACCGTGTTTTGTGGCTGAGCCCATGCCTATGGTATTTTGCTCTGGGATGCTGCCTTTTGCTGCTGCTGCGGCAGCTCTGCGAGAAACGGTGCGTGAGGAATGTGATCCTGTTCACAGTTACAATGATTCTCACCGTGACGACTGCGGAACAGATTCTCCTTCAGAGCAATCTGAAACCGAATCTGCAAAAAACAGTGAACCGGGAGTACGGAGCCATGAGCTTCCGGGATTATTATGCCATAGGTGTGCTGGATCAGGTGCAGGAATATCTTTATGACAATTTCGGGGAGCGGCCGGAGGATTACAGAGTGGTCAGCTTAGGGATCGATCCGGCGGCGGCATTATATCATGGATTTTACTGCCTGGACGGATATTCCAATAATTATTCCCTGGAATATAAACACCGTTTCCGGGAGATCATAGCGCCGGAGCTTGCCAAGAGCGAGTACCTCGAGGATAATTTCGACCACTGGGGGAACCGCTGTTATCTGTTCAGTGCGGAATGCCCCGGATATTATACGATTCAAAAGGGTGGATTCTATTTTCAGAACTATGAGATCGACACGGAACGCCTGAGAGAGCTGGGAGGCACTTATCTGCTGTCGGCAGCGTATATCGATCATAGCGAGAATACGGGACTGGAACCGGTGAGAGAGGAAGCATTTGAGACAGAGGACAGTTATTACCGCATCTATCTCTATCGGATCATGGAAAAATAGTCCGGCGACTAAATGGATTCGCGATTCCTCCGACGAAAGGAATCGTCTGTGGAATGGAGATTAGTATGATGGAAAGCAGCAGATGGAAAAAAATCCTGCCGGAGCTTCTGGCAGTTATCTTATGTCTGGGGATCATGTGCGTGGGAGTCAGCTTTAAGGAAGGTTATCACATGGATGAACTCTTAAGCTTTGAGCTGGCCAATGCCAGATACAATCCCTGGATCGTACCCACACAGCCGGAGGGACGACTGGCGAAGTTCGTGAGGGAGGAAATTCAGGGAGACAGCTTCCCGGAGACAGTGGCCAATCTGACGGACACGGTAAAGGATGTGCTTCAGAACCGGGGGAACAGTAAGCTTCTGTCGTATAAAGCGGATGTTTATGAGGAGCCGGTATGGATCTCGGCGGAACAGTTCCGGGATTATGTTACCGTGGACGGTGAAGATGCCTTTGATTATCTGTCGGTCTATTTTAATGTGAAAGATGACAATCATCCGCCGGTACATTTTATGCTGCTGCATACCATGAGTTCCCTGTTTTGGGGGACACTGTCACCGTGGCTGGGATGTTTCATCAACCTGGTCTGCCTGGGCATCACGTTGTGGCTGTTACTGCGACTGGGCAGGCAGCTTGCGGATATTTTTTTCATGCGGGAAAGGGGCAGACAGCTGGGAATTCTGGCAGTGCTGCTGTATGGACTCAGTACGGGAGCACTGGCAACGGTACTGCTGATCCGGATGTATGGTCTGTTGTCCTGTCTGTGTGTGGCGCTGCTTTCTGTGCATGTGGAGAAGTGGAAGGATCATGGATTCGACCGGAAAAATAAAGGCCTGATCGCTGTTACGGTACTGGGATTTTTAACACAGTATTTTTTCCTGTTTTATTGTATCCTTCTGGCAGCGGTTACGGCAGCCGGACTGCTGTGCGGTAAGAGAACGAGAGAACTGTGGATCTATATCCGTTCAATGATCCTGGCGGCAGTGATCGGTCTTTTGCTGTTTCCTTTTGCGGTAGCGGATGTATTTTCCAGCGGAAGAGGCACCGAGGCGCTGGATAATCTGGCTTCCGGGTTCTCCGGTTACGGGGCGAGACTTCTAAGCTTTGGTAACATTGTGGCCGACCGGACGGTAGGTGGGCCGTTACTTGCTGCGGCATGTCTCGCAGGAGTGGTTCTGGCGGTGACCGCAGGCTGGCATAAATATCAGGAATATCGGGAATATCGCAGGGACGGGGCTGAGAAGGCAGGACAGAATGTGGGACCGAATGAGGGATCGAATGCGGGAATCCTGAGTCTGCTGATCGTACCGGTGATCGGTTATTTTCTGCTGGCATCCAGAATGTCACCTTATCTTGTGGACCGTTATGTGATGCCGTTGTTTCCGCTGGCTGCGTTATTACTGGCACTGTTATTGTGTTACCTGGGCAAGAAGCTTTCGGAGGTATGCGGATGGACAGAACGGGCAACGGGAATCTGCCTGATCGTATGGATCGTGGCGGTGCAGGGACTGCGGCTGGCCGGCTATGATGGGGAATATCTCTATCGGGGATACGGACAGCAGGAACAATTGGCGGAGGAATATGCGCTTCTTCCCTGTATCTGTGTTTATGCGGGAGTCGGATATTATGAGAATCTTCCGGAATTCATGCATTATGACAGCACTCTGTTAGTGACGGCAGAGGAACTGGCGAATCGTAAGGATGTAGCGTCAGTACAGTCCCTGGACCGGGTTGCGGTACTGATCAAAGCCGGAGTGGAAGAGAGCTCGGTGATCTCCGTAATGCAGGAAAAATACGGTCTGGAACCGGAGGAAGTATTACTTTCCGAAGGGGTACACGGCGATAAGATCTATTTGTTTGTAAAAACATCTGAAAACGTAAAACGAGAGTAAAGCTTGGAAATGAGAAATATGTTCATGACGTTTTGAGCCTGAATGAAGCGAAAGGAATGAATATAAAAATGATCGTAGTTCGTTTGATATGGCTGGCGGTACTGACGCTGGCACTTCCCATGTGGGTGGGCCACTGTTTCGCAGCTGTGGATAAATCTCATAAAAATGCAGTATTCCTGTGGATAAGCGGGCAGATGTTACTCTGGGCCGGATTTCAGGTGATCTGCGTTCCGGTGATCCTTTTGGAGGGGCGATTTCGGCATGTTATGATCGGATATTCGGTATACCTTTTGGTATTACTTGTGCTGGCAACGGTATTTTGGTTCCGGAATCCCCGGGGACTGCGTCCGGTGCGGCAGGAGAAGACAGCGAAGTCAGAGAAGGCAGAGGTTCTGCTCTGGGTGATTTTTGCTGTGCTATTATTGATACAGCTGGTGCTGGCGGTCGTGATGGTATATGGGGACGGCGATGATGCTTATTATGTGGCAATCTCCACGGCGGCACAGGAATCCGGGAAAATGTACCAGAAGATTCCTTATACCGGCATGAATACCGAACTGGATGTGCGGCACGGACTGGCACCTTTTCCCATCTGGATCGCATGGCTGGCGCGGATGACCGGGATCTCCACCGTAGTGGTGGCCAAAACATTGCTACCGGTGGTGCTGATTTCTATGACATATGGCGTATTTTATCTGCTGGGAAGCAGGATCCTGTTTTCCGGGCAATCGGTTCCGCTGTTTCTGATCTGCACGGAAGTGCTGGTAATGTTCGGCGATTATTCTTTTTATACCGTGGAGAATTTCATGATCGCAAGAAGCAGACAGGGAAAGGCGGCTTTGGGAAGTATTTTGATCCCGATGATCTTCTTCCTGCTGCTTTGGCTGTTCCGCAGACTGCAGGAGGAGAAAAAGATCACAGTCGGATTCTGGATGCTGTTGGGAGCGGTGATGATTTCCTGTTGTCTGGCAAGTACCATGGGAGCGTTGCTGGCCTGTATGCTGATGGGAGTGGCCGGGATCTGCGGAGCTGTCTGCTATAAGAGATTTCGGTTATTGCTGCCCCTCGCCGCCTGTTGCATTCCCTGTGTGATCTATGCGGGAATGTATCTGCTGCTGGGATAAGATATTATACGAGGGAGGATGGAAATGGAAGCGTTGAAGCTGTTTCAGGAATATATGGGAACGGGACTGATCATGATCTGGTTCCTGGTGAGCCTGTTATATCTGTGGGTGACGGAGAAGAGAAAACATATCCGCATCCTGTTTGTCTATGTACCATTGGTATTGTTGCTGATCTTCTTCAATCCGCTGGTTGCGAAGATCATATCCGGACTGGCGGATGGAGAAATTTATTACCGGATTCTGTGGCTTCTGCCGGTGACACCGGTCGTTGCATTCACTGCGGTCAGTCTCTGTGGAAAACTGAGGGGATATCTGAAATATGTGGGGATAACAGCCGCACTGATCCTGTTTATGCTGTCCGGAAGCCTGATCTACCGCAATCCCTATTTTCAAAAAGCAGAGAATGTCTATCATGTACCCCAGAGTGTAGTGGATATCTGTGATGCCATTGAAGTCCCGGGCAGGGAGGTCATGGCAGTGTTTCCCGGAGAGCTTTTGCAGTATGTCCGCCAGTACAGCAATCTGGTGTGTATGCCTTATGGCCGCGATATTGTCGTAAGCAAGTGGACGGTACAGAACGATCTCTACGATGTCATGGAGCAGGAGACCATAGACGCCGGCGAACTGGCGACACTGGCCCGCGAAGAGCAATGTGCGTATATTATCCTGCCGGAGACGAAGACACTGGTCGGAAAACTGGAAGACCTGGAATATGAAGAGTTCGGGAGAATGCACGGATACGTCATCTATAAAGATGCTACCGTGGATCTGTATTACTTTATGAAATAAATTGAGAGTTACGAGCCATGCAAAAATAGAACGGAATATCTCGGTGGGAGCTTGCTCACACAAGAGGTTATTTTGTTCTATTTTTATACGGCGACAGCCGTCAATGAAATAAATGTGGAGCGTTTTTTGCGACACATTTATGAATTGAGAGCATGGCTCGTAACGTAGGGGTGCCGTAAAATCCACGAACTCCCGGAGCATGCGATACACATGTCTCGATGTAAGGTCTCCG